>Ga0209542_10001371_pt1 | contig 57473 bp, 57 predicted proteins | sample RifCSPhighO2_01_FD_184028 | JGI IMG/M metagenome (GOLD analysis project Ga0209542, IMG submission 184028) | Soil microbial communities from Rifle, Colorado - Rifle CSP2_plank highO2_0.1 (SPAdes) (version 2) | ecosystem: Environmental > Terrestrial > Deep subsurface > Rock core/Sediment ... | reverse complement strand
ATTCGTTCAAGTGGGACTTCGCTTTGCTCAGCCCCACGACCTACGGATGTTGAGAGATGCACGCCAGAAAGTTTGGAGACAGGCAGTGACCCGGGTTCAAATCCCGGCGGGGGCACTCGTTCTAAATCTCAAGAGAACATTCTGCTTACAGCTTCCCCACCACATCATCTACCGCACTCGCCACCACTTCCGGCAAAGCCGGATGCACGGTGATCATTTTTGCCACATCATCAATCGTAGCATTCAGCGTCATCGCTAATACCAATTGATGAATCATCGTGCCGGCTTCTTCTCCAAGAATATGTGCACCCAGCAATTTCCGGCTTTTCTTGTCCACCAGCAGCTTGACAAAGCCATGGTCGGATAAGCGTGCCAAACCCTGCGCCCGATTCTTGTATTCTTCCCTGCCGACGACGTACACGCTGCTTTCTTGCTTTAGCTCTTCTTCCGTTTTTCCGACGGCGCCGATTTCCGGCAGGGTAAAGATGACATGGGGCATGGGCGGATAGTGCAGCGGCTTTCTCTTTTTCTCGATAAAGAGCTGCTGCGCCAGATATTCAGCTTCAAAATTGACGCTATGCCGGAACATATAGGTGCCAACAATATCGCCGATCGCATAAACGCCGGGAACGGATGTTTCCAAAGAGGAATTCACGGCGATAAAGCCATCTTTATTTATTTTTATCGTGGTGTTTTCCAGGCCGAGCAGGTCACTATTGGGGCGGATTCCCGTCGCCACGAGCAAAGCATCTCCTTGTACTTGCTTCTTCAGCCCCCCGTTTTGTTGGACGGCGAGCGTAAACGTCTTGTTGCGATACGCCACATTGCTTACCGTGCCATAATGGACCGTGTGCCGCTTGCTGAAGACTCGCGTAAATTCTGTCTTCACGTCGCCGTCTTCCCGCTGCAGGAACTCGCCACGGACCATAAAATGGATGTCGGAACCCAGGCTGCCGTACGCATGGCCAAGCTCGCAGCCGATATAGCCGCCGCCGATAATGAGCAGCCGTTTTGGCAGTTTCTTGTTCCGCAAGGCTTCCCGGCTAGTCATATACGGTGTTCCCTGCAGCCCCTTGATGGGAGGAAGAAATGGACGGGCACCGGCAGCGATGACAATATGCTTTGCCGTTAGCTGCTGCCCTTCGACCTGCACGATTTTGTTAGATAGAAACTTTGCTGCCCCCCGATAAAAGTCATAATTCGGCTTGATGCTAGCTGCTTCTTCATCAACAGTATGGGAAATTCTCTTCATCAGACTGCTAAAATCGACGCGGAGCTTTCCCGTCAAGAAGCCAAATTTTTTGGCACTGCGAATTATTTCCGCAACATTCGCGGGATGAATCAGCATCTTCGACGGAATGCAGCCCCGGTTCAGGCAGGTGCCGCCCAGCTTTTCTTTCTCGATAATTGCAGCTTTGTAGCCCAAAGCTGCGGCTGCGGAAGCAATATTCAACCCGCCGCCGCCACCGATGACGATAAGATCGTACGTTTTCATCCTCTTTTTCAGGAAAAAGGAAGCAAAGAAGATTAATAAATGTTTGGGGAACGCTCTCCCCTGTATTTTTTGAGGAAAAAGAGGCTTGCTTTGCTCATAGATAGAGCTGCAGATTTTCCAGAGAAACTAAGGCCATCACTATAGCTTGTTGAGTCTGCTCTTTCCTCGTCAAGCGCCTTTTCGTAAGAACCCCGACCGCTCCTTCGGCATGCTTTACCGTGGGATTCTTCGTCAACCCTGCTTGATAAAACGCCTGGCTAATTTCCAGCCCCTCTTCGAAAACCAGGCGAAGCACGTTCGGCGGATATTCGAACGCCGACGATAACCCCACATGAGGATGTTGGCCATCGAAGATGACACCGGCACACACATCCAGATACCCCGTTCTCGTATAGGGAACGGCAAACAGCCCGCTTTCCAGGCCAACGCTATAATCACATTGCTGAAAAGCGTTCTTAGCGCGGTTCATGGCGCCACGAATCGTTTCTTCAAGAGACGTTGGCTGTGCAGAAACGCCAGAAGGAACGTTCCTGCCGACAACTTTAGCATCCCAGAAATGCTCATAGGCAGAAAGCGCTTTTCTGACCGCCTGGATTTTTACTTCGTTCTGGGAGCCAACGGTAATGAGCATGCTCTTCGCAGAGAAAAGAAGCGTTAATAAAGATGCTGCTCTTCAAAAATAACCATCAAAAACAGCAAAAAAAAATTAGAGGCTCATTCTGGCTGCCGGTCCATATCTTCATAATTCGGGAGCACGTCTTCATACGAACCCATAAAATAATCTCCCACCCGCACTCTGGCATAGGTTTCCGGCGAAACAGCAAGCGTACTCGTCTCATATCTGCCGAGTTCTGGATTATACTCCCGTATCCGCAGAATATACTCTTCGTCGTCAGAACGAGGGATAAGCAAGAGATAGAAAACGCTTTCTACCCAGAGCGGACGCACTTCTACCGGCCCGCTGGCTGGTTCGTAATCCTTGTCGTAAATTTCCCCCTCCGTAATGCCGGAGGCGCACGAGAAAACAGTTGCAGAACTTAAAAAGCATGCAGAACTGAAGAGAAGAGCGCGAAGATTTTGCCTCCCACTTTTTTCTGCCATCCCTATTTCTTCAGCCAAGAATATGTCCGTAAGGCAGTACTCGCCCCATAGCCGCAGGATGCACAGCGCTTCTTGCGGATGTGATATGCGCGCTTACCACAGCGCTTGCACGGGATGTGGGTCTTCTTCCCGCTCTTCTTACCCATACTGTGCGTTCCTTTGGTCATGCTGCTTCCTCTTCAAAAATTATTGTGGTGAAATAACCGTAATCGTGTCTCCCCGCAGGAAGATAGTCCCCAAACGGCGCCGCACCTGATCATCTTTGTACTCCTCGGCATCGTCGAGAACGACATTGATATGAATGTCAAACGCTTTCAGCTTGCCAACATAGCGGAACCCATTTTTCAGGTCCACCATAACATTTTTATTCCGTGCTCCATTGAGCGTATCTAACGGTCGTGCAGATTCCATAGTTTTTAACCTCGTTGCATTCTACGCTTCAGGAAGGCGTGTTCTATATAAATATTTTGCCTCACAATCTTTTGCGCTCGCTTCGCTCGGCAAAAAGATTGGACCAAAATTCTCTCTGGTGAGGTTTCGTTTCACTTAACCTCACGATGAACGGCCAGAAATAATGATTAAATCTAATGCTTCATGGATAGTTTCACTTCATTCAGCCTCACGACGAACTTTCCTTTTTTCCGGAAACAGAAGAAAAAACATTCTAGAGGGCACCCGCTTTGCTCGGGGTTCCGCGACAAACGGAAAGAGGTTCAGCAGTCTAGGGAGCTAAACTTTCTGAAGAGAGTGGATCATATCCTCTCTAGTGAGATTTCGCAAAGCTCAACCCTACGACGAACGGGTATCCTAAAGCTTCCTCTCTTAGTAAAAAACCTTATAAAGAATGCAAACTATTGAAAGCAAATGGTCAATTTCCCCAAACTTCGCAAAAATCTCAAGCAGTACGAAGAGCACCGCGAAGCGCTCGTGCGGAAAAGCCGCGATATCATCCGCGCCAGCAAGCTGCTGATCTATGCCGTGCATCGGGATGAACTCCCAGAAGCAGAGAAGCTCCTGCAGCAGATGGATGAGGAAAGAAAAGCGATACAAGCCATTGCCCGGCATGACTCCCGATTAGTCTGCGAAGGCAGCTATAAAGTGGCGATGCAGGAGTACGTGGAAGCGCATCTCTACTTTTCTTTTGTGAAGACGGGAAAGCTGGTGCAGCTCCCGGTGCTCGCGGAGCATTTTGTTCTCGGCCTGGCAGATTTAACGGGCGAGATGGTGCGCCGGGCGGTCTTCTTGGCCGGCAAGGGCAAGGTGGATAAAGTTATGAAAATCCGCGATGAGATTGACCAGATTTATGGCGAATTGCTCAAGTGTGATATCCGCGAGAATGAAATGCGGCGGAAAGTGGACGGCATCAAATATGATTTACGGAAGCTGGAAGACCTGGTGCTCGATATCCAGCTGCGGGGAAGAATGAGAGAAAGCGAGGGAAGTTCGGAAAGAGATGGCGAATAGACAAAGAAACAGTTTGACTACTTTTTAGTTATTACTAACAAAAGGTTTATAAAGAGCATTCTTCAAAAAAGGCTTCATGAAAATTCTGGCACTCAGCGACATCCACGGAGATAAGCACTGGATGCAGGAAATGGCCGAAAAAGGTGCCCAAGAACACGTAGACTTAGTCATCCTCGCCGGAGATCTGGTCGATCGGGACGGCTCGTCCATCGGCTTATTGCAGCCGTTCAAAGACAAGAATCTAGAAGTGGTCATCCTGCCGGGCAATCATGAAGGCTTAGCAGAAACGTACTTCATGACGGAACATTTTAAAGTCAAGCACCTGCATGGAAAAGCGCTGCAGAAAGGCGATATCGGTATTTTCGGCTGCGGCTATGCGGACGTAGGCCCGCACCAACTATTGGAAGAAGATTTCTTCAAGACGCTGCAGGAAACGCATGAGCAGGTGAAGAAATCGAAGAAAAAGATCATGGTCACGCACATCCAGCCTTCCGGCAGCATTCTGGGCCTGGGCGTGTATCCGGGCAGCACCGGCGTACGCAAAGCCATCGAAGACTTCCAGCCGGACATCCATATCTGCGGCCACGTCCATGAAACGGAAGGCATTGAAGAAGTCATTGGCAGGACGAGAGTGATTAACGTCGGAAAGAAAGGGAAGATCATTGAGGTGTAGGGTGAAGGCATGAACGAATACAAACGAGTGCGAATAAGTGATCTTGTTCAGGGGGGAAGATCATCTCTGGAGAGAGTAGAAATGATTGGAGTCGTTACAGGAGATTACCCCTGGTTTCGAGAGAGAGATAACATCCTTTATGTGGAAAGAGATCAGTTTAAAGAAAAACCAGATGAGCTGAGCTATAACTTCACATTACAAAGTCTCTATGGGAAACGGGTGGTTTCTGTTGTTTCTCGAGAAAGAACGAGCAGAGTTATGCATCATGCCACAAAATTAGAAAAAATAATTGCTAGAGCAGGGCATAACAAAAAACCAGTAAGAGTGCGGGGGGAATATGATTCCTCTCGAAATAAGCTGATTGCTGATAATGCTGAGATTATCACTGAAACGGATGGTAAACTATCTTTTCGCGACGTAACTGAACAAGACGGCCAGCTTTCCTTAGCCGATGGCGGAGAACTCTCTTTTCCAGAATAAATCGAGGAATAAAATGACCCCGAAAACACCAGAGCCGGAAGAAGGCTATCCTCATAAGCTCATCATTCGCAATGAGGTTTGGGATGATGTACAGCACTCTCAGCAAGGCTACCTCATCGTGCGTCAAGATGCGTTTCGCTTGGCTCAAAACGATATTTTCCACTTCTATGATCTGGGCTTGGATTTTTCAGCAGAAGGGGACGTGCACATCCCCGAGTTCTATAACGTTCCCCTGATTGGCTATGCAGGAACTGACGATAAAGAATTGCACAATACACTGACCATTCGCCAACTCGAAGAGCCGTGTGAACGAATTCTGGTCCGTCGGGGAGCTGAGCCAGAATTGTACGAGCTCACCTATGGAAAAAATGGAAAACAATTCCGGAAAAGAGCATTCATAACCACAAAACAAGCGTTAGAACATGCAACTCCTGCTGCACGGGAAAAACTGGAGATTCTTGCCTGTATACACCTTAGGAGATATACGGATGCCCTAACGAGAATGTACCCTTATGCCATTTGCTCCAAACGGCTTTCTTTAGCGTAAGCGAAGACACGCACGCCACGGGCTTTGCCAGAACTCCGCATTACTTTTATCGTTTGATAAATGTCCGAATCATTGGAAAGAATAACGACTGGTTTCTCATGCGGACGGAGGGCAACGGTCAATAAAGAAACGTCGCCACTTTTCGGAAAGCGTTCTCTTTCCTCTTCAGTAGCTGACCTCCCTTTCGGTGTCTGTTCCCAGAAGGAAACAACCTCTGCTGTTTCTGTCCTGGTGGGATTAACCGTCACGACTTCAGCATGCCTCTTTGCTTCCAGATAGTTCCTAAGCTTATGCGGCACCAAAGCCCGGCCAAGCCAATGCGGACGATGTGCCATCTCGTGCCAGACGCGTCGGGGAACAAGTAAAGGAGCGGAAACGCTGATATTATAAAGTGTTTTTCCTTTATCGACCCGCTCTTTTTCCAGTTTCCGGGCAAAACTAGCATCCAGGTAAGTCGTCTCGTCCGCTGCAGAAACCTCGTCGAGAACCACCGTAAAAGTCGCATCAGCAATGAGCCGCTTTTCAATCTTGGGTCGTGCCTCCTCTAGGTATTGCAGCATCATTTTTATTTCTGCCAGCAAAGGAGCCAGCACGTCGTCTATGACCGTGTTAACAACCGGAAGAATAGAGACTGGCAAGGCAAGGGAGGTCTGGAGTTCCAAAGCAAGTTGCCCTTCTTTCGCAGAAAGCTCTTTTACCAATAGAGCATCGTAGGGGCCAATCTTGTCAACGAATTCCAGAAGTTTCTTGCTATATTCGGCGTAGAGGCGAGGGGTTAACTCGTCAACTTTTTTACGGAGATTTTCGGCACGGGCATGGGCGTCAAGAACGAAACGCCTCTGCTGCCAAAATTTTCTTTGCATATGCCGTAAAGCTTTGTCTTCCAGTGCCCGCTTCTTTTTTTGATCGGTTACCGCTGAAAGGCGCCCGGGCAAATTTTGGAGAACATCATGCATATTATGCTCCAGAACATCAGAAATGCGTAGCAAGTCCGCGTTCCACCTCTGCAACAGTGCAATCACCTCATCAACCGGCTGCAAAACCTGTGCTATCGGGTCGGCCATGTATTCTCTGAGGATATTTTTCCTGTTTAAAAATCTTCCACCTCTTTTCCTCTGCGCTGCTTTTTGCTGGAGAAAAGATTATAAAGAAAAAAAGAGTGCATCACAACCGTATGCTGAGTAACTGCCCGGACTGCCAGAAGCCTTTGCACGAGGGCCAGCACCGCTACACGGATGGATTGTTTAAGGTGCTGTATTGTAAGAAGTGCGGCTTCCGGAAGGAAGTGCCACTGGAAGAATAAATTATTTTATGAGAATAGTTCTTTATGATTATAAGAGTTCATTGAGAAAACTCAAGGTGATTAATGCCGTATGGAGCTATGAGCCTTTTTAGTTGACCAGAAACGAATATAGTAGGTAGGCATTAAATGCCAAAATAATTATCCCAAATACTATCGCAAAGGCCGTGGTTATTTTTTTATTGACCAGCTCTTTCATTATCTCTTTGTTGGAGGTAAAAAGGATGATGGGAATCAAAGGCAGTGGTATAAGCAGGCTGAGCGCCACTTGACTGTAAATTAAGATGTTCAAAGGCTCTATTCCAAGCAAAAGAGCCAGTGTTAACGGTATGACATTGATGAACCGGGTTATGAGCCTTCTCACCCATAAGTTTATCTTGAATCCGGTTAAGCCGTCCATGATGGCCTGGCCCGCCAAGGTTCCTGTTACTGACGACGAGATTCCGGCAGAAAGCAAAGCCAGCGCAAAAACAAAGGCCGAAAATTCTCCAAATAACGGGATCAAAGTTTTATGGGCCTGCGTAAGCGTAGCAACTTCTCCAGCCTGATAAAAAGCGGCAGCAGCCATGACCAGCATGGCCGCATTGACGAATCCGGCGATGGTCAATGATGCTACATTATCTATCACATGGAATCGAAGCGTCTGAAATTTGTCAGTAAAATTGGAGGCGATGACTTTGTTTTTTATCAGCCAGGAATGCACAAATAAGGCGTGAGGCATCACCGTTGCTCCTATCATCCCGACTGCTACCAGAGCGCTTTCCTTGTTTATCATCGGCTTTACTGAATGAAGCAATATAGCCGGAATATCTGGCTTTGCTATGATCACTTCATACACGAAAGCCAAGCCTATGATTCCGACCAGCCCTATAAATGCCTGCTCCAGGGCCCGGAACTTTTTGCGGGCGAGGAACAAGATGATTAACACATCAGCAACGGCTATATAGGTGCCCCACAAGAGAGGGATGCCAAACAGCAAATTCAACGCCACAACAATCCCCAGAAATTCTGCCAGGTCAGTAGCTAAAATCGCAATCTCTGCCAGAATCCAGTAACAGAGAACGGCAGCCCTGCTTTTAAATTTTAATTTTATGAGCTCAGGGAGCGAGTAGCCCGCGATGCCGATTTTTCCAGACAAATACTGGAACAGCATGGCCATGCCGCTGGCCATCCATATGACCCAAAGAAGATTGTAATTGAAAGAAGAGCCTCCGCCTATATTAGTGCCCCAATTTCCCGGGTCCATATAGGCTACGCTTACCAGCAATCCAGAACCCATAAACAGCCATAATCTCTTATCAAAAAATGACTTGAAAACTTCTTTTAATTTTTTCACTCCGGATATCGCCCCCTTTTACCCTAACACCAAAAACCCGGTGAGATACATGATCAACAGCCCCGCCAAAAAACCCAGGACGTTGGTTATGGTGAATAAAGACATCCACCTCCCTTTGGCCATATGGTGCATGATGTCATAGGAAACATCAAAAATTGCGCCCGCTCCTATAGACAGAAACAATACCGCTAAGGCAGGAGAGTAGGCAAAGCCGCCCAGGACCGCACCAATGATAGTGGGCGCTCCGGCCAGTAATCCCATGATGAGCAGATGCACATAGAAATTGCCCAGGGGCCTGACAAATCTGGTCAAAGGAGCAACGATCGCCACTCCTTCTGTAACATTGTGGATCATAAATCCAATAACCAGTAGGCTTCCTAAGGCAATCTCTCCGACGGCGTAGGCGCTTCCGATAGCCAGCCCTTCGCCGAGATTATGCAATCCTATCCCCAGTGCAATCAAATATCCAAAAATCAGAGCTTGAAAAGGCTCGCCTTTCATCTGTCGGTGGTGCTCTGACTTGTAGCTTATGGCGGATAACGTAAGGATGGACAACGTAAATCCGATTAAAATGATTCCTATCCCATTATAGGCGCTGGGTATGGCTTCCAAAAGGTCAAAAGATTCTGCCAGCGCATCAAATCCCAGGAAGATGAGCAATCCGACGGTCAAAGCCAGCAAAAAGCTGTACCATCGTTCCTTGAGCAGCCGCAAAAATGGCAGCCAGAGGAGCCCCAAAAGAACTGGAATAACGCCGACATAAATCCCGAGCAGCGCAAAAGTCTTCAGATAGAAGCGGTTGAATACGGGAGTAACAGAAGCAACGTCTATTTCTTTTTCAAAAGTAACGCCATTCCTTGATACTAAAGTTATTTTCTCAAAGTCTCCCTCCAGCCACGGATAGCTTATTTCGATTTTCCCTTTTTCTAAAGGCTCCAGGGTCGTGCTTGGATCCATTGCAAACTGCCAATACGCGTCGTTTACCAGAACTTGGGCGATGGTGACGGGTTCAGGGCCATCATTAAACACTTCTAACGATATATGCTCTGGGGAAAAAACTACTCGCTGTATGAAGATGTTTTCTATCGGCACAACAGTCGATTTGAAAACTCCCAAAGGGCCGAATTGTATGAACATAATGAGAAGAAGGCCGATGAGGAGTAATGGCAATAAGGCTCGTGCCCAAAACTGTACTTTATTTTGTTTTTCGGGTTGATTTTCCATAGTTTGATTTTCCCTGCTATCTGACGATCATTTTTCCTTTCATTTCACCGTGTTCTGAGCCGCAATATAAAGAGCAAAACAGGATAAATTCTCCTTCCTGATCTGCAATGAATTCTATGGTAACCGGCTCCCCGGGGTTAAGCCGCTCACTAATTCCGTATTCCAGAATGGAAAACCCATGCGGCACATCTTTGCTGGTAACGATCAATCTTACTTTGTCTCCTTTAGTTATTTCAATGGTTTCCGGCTCAAAAGCAAATTGCTTGGCCGTAATCGTAAATTCTTGAACATCTCTTTGAAGAGGACTATTGGCATTATTGGTATTTTCTGGAGAGCACGCCACGAGGGCGAGCAAAAAAGCCATAAAAAGCACGATTATTTTTTTCATTCGGTCACCTCAAAAAAGCCCATCCATCCCAGCTCGGTGAACTCTGACACGTGAGCATGGAACATATACATGCCAGGATACCGGAAAGTAACATCCAAGATGGACCTTTCTGCTTGTGCGAAGGACACAATATCGGTGTACGCATTCGGCTCTTGCTTTGTTCCGGTTCGGTATTCATCAAAGAACGTGGCATGTAAATGGAAAGAGTTGACGGGGTCAAATTCAACCAGATTGATGAGATAAATCCGGATCAATTCATCTTTTTGAACTTTGATGGGGTGCATCGCATAATAAAACGCTTTGGTGTTGACGGCATACACTTCATTTTCGCCATCCAGAGTGGTATCAAAGGCGTTCATGACCATGACCAGTTCTTGGCCTGCTTTGGGCCGGAGATCATTTTTAGGGTCGACAATATACGCACCATACAGGCCTTTGCTGATATGCTGCTTGAGGGGGACCGAATGGCAATGGAAGAGATGGACCCCGAAAGGATCTGCATCAAATTCGTACGTGAAATTCTCCCCGGGATATACAAAATCTTCCGGCATGGAGCCATCCATAGAAGAAGGATGAAATCCATGGAAATGCAGGGTATGGGGCTTCGTCCCTTTGTTGGTGAAATGAATTCGTATTCTGTCCCCTTCCGTAGCTCGTATGGTGGGGGCCGGAACTTGGCCATTATATGTCCAAGCGGGGAAAAAAACTCCAGGAGCGATTTCAATCTCTTTATCTTCCGCGTACATCCAGTATTCTCTTAGTAAGCTGCCATCAGCGCGTTTTGTTTCTCGGTAATATTTGCTTCTCTCAGTGGCGGGAAGATTATTATAATTCCAGGTGGACAGATATTCCGTGGCGTTAAATCCATCATCTTCTCCATATGTTCCAACAATTCCTATCGTTTCCTGAGCGGTTCTCTGGGGGTCATTGGAGCTGGAATGCATGACGCCCCTTATTTCCGCAAATGATGCAAGGCATTTTTTTTCTGGAGAAGTGAGATCTGTGCAATCTTTGGCAGCCTCTTTCATCAGGTCAAACTCTGTTTCGGCTTTGGCATCTGTTGTACCAGAGTAGAGAGTTGCCAAGCCCGCTATCACCAGCAGAAGTATCAGAACTACTGCTAGTCCTACCAGTAATTTGGCGTTGGTCATGGTGGAGAACTTATCTCGGAATGGGCTTCCCATGCGGGTCCGTGGTCGGATTTCCCAGCAAAGCTCTTATTTTTTCAATGGCTTCATCGCTAAAAGCGTGCTCGAGCCGGTGTGCTTCTTCGTGCAGTTGGTGAGCATCCATTTTGAGAATCTTCTTTAAAAAAAGCTCGATGAGGCGATGCTTGGCGGTTAGTTTTTCGGCAATCTTTTTTCCTTTTGGCGTAAATTGCAGCTTCGCATATTTCTGGTAGATGATCAAGCCTTCTTTGTCCAGCTCTTGGACCATCTCCGAAACGCTGGGCTTGGAAATATGGAGATACTTCGCGATATCAACCGATTTAATTTCAGGCTCTTTTTCGGTTAATAAGTACAGCGCCCGCAGATAATCTTCCCGGTTTTTCGTGGGCATAAAGTTAGGGTATCCTAACTAGTATATAAAGATTGGGATGGAAAGAAACGGTTAGGGCTCTCAAGTGGAAAAAGAAGGAGAATTTATTCGAGTGTAACACCCGAAGACGAAGCCTTACTTCTTCTTCACCGGCATTATCTTCTGGTATTTCTCCTTGAGATCAACCAGATAAGAAAACTTCGCTTTCAGGTCCGCAATATCTTGGCAGGTGATGATACAGCCATGTAATTCTACTTCAATAGAGCTGCCCACGGGAGTGAGCTTCAGCTTGGTCAATTCCTGCTTGGGAAAGAAGCTCAGAAGCTCTTCCAATTGCCGTTTCGTTGGCAGAACCCAGAGTTCCTGATAGAGATGAAGCTGCTGTTTTCGGTTATAGGTCTTGAATAATATTCCCATACTCCTTGTAAAACCGTTTTTACACTTAAATGTTTCTCAAAAAGGTACGTATTTAAGCCAAGTCTGCCCGCTTGGCCAAGAGGCGAGCTCGGAACGGCTATTGTTCAAAAAGAGTTCATCAGTCGATTCTCTCAGTAAACCGACTGCCTCGGCTATCCCACCGCTCCCTTCGGTCGCTTCGCAGCAGAGCTGTGGGGTTTCCCTGCCGAATCAAACGAGGGGGGAATCGGGTTAAAAATAACAAAATGATTTATAAATGAAATAAAATATATGATTAAGTTATGGTCTTAAGTAAAGAACTAAAAGAAGATATTAAGCAACAGCTGATCAAAAAGATAATGAAGAAGATAGAATCTTATGATTTCTCAAAAACTTCAGGTAATCCTTTTATTGATCTTATTTTTGGGAAATATTCAAATTTAAAATCATTCATTCATGGAATGGCTACAACATTGGGTAGCGATTATGAGATTATTGCTCGGAAAATAGGTCAAGCAAATCCTCGCTTTGTAGAAGCTAAGAAGATAGCTTTCATAGGAAAAATATCTAATGGAGAAAGCGCCGCTATCAAACATATTGCTAAAGATTTAGAGGAAAAAGAAACAGATGCAAACTATGATAGAGAAATTGCTGAAATTTACAAAGCCGCTCAAAAAGATATAAGAGATACCAAAATAACCATTGACTTATTCTTGAAAGATAAGAATGGGAAAGAATATTATATTGAAATGAAAGGTCCTGACCCTAATAAGAAAGAAGTACGTGCTGCTAAAGAAGACCTTCTGAATGTTGTCGCAATGAAGAAACGTGAAGTTAAACTTGAAGATTTTAACAAGAAAGTTTCTATCATCTTTGGAGTTTATTATAATAACAATGAGGGAGAGTATAAGAACTGGAAAGTTTCCCCTATGTTTGAAAAGAATAATGGATTATTGGTGCAAGAAGAATTCTGGGATTTTATCGGAGGCTCTGGGACATTTGAGGAGTTATTAAAAGTAATTGAAGAAGTTAGAGATGAAGTCAAGCCGATTATTAAGAAAGCAATTGATGGAATTTAGTGTTTTTTCATATGAAATATTATCTCAGCATATGGCTGTCTATCTCTCTCTGTTCTGTTTAAAACTGGTCTTTTGAATTGATGAACTATTTTTAGACCCGCTTTCTCAGCGATCTTTGGATAGAGATTGTACTTATCATTTGCAACAATAAAGAAATCTCCATCTTCTTTCACAAATCTACCAATATTTTTGAAAACTTTACTAACACCCTCTACATATTCTTCTTTTGCTTGATTACCTTGTCCTTTATACAAAGGTCCAATCTCTTTATCATCCGCTCTGGGAATATCAAATAATTCATAAGCATAAGCATGTTGTTCGTGGTAGTCAATCTGACCAACATATGGGGGAGATGTAAACACACCATCAACTTTCTTATTTTTCAATATTTCCTTAAACTCTTTATTACTAACTTCTTCTATGATATTAACTTCTCTGGAATCACCATGAATCACTTTGGAATATGTTTTCTTTTTAAGAACAGAGAATTCTTTCAGCCTTTTGGTTGTATCAATAGTATTCCCTCTTAAATGCTTCAAGATGCTATTTATAGGAGTGCAGATTTTTTTATGCTTACGACAATAATACGGACCTATTTGTGGGTCTTTCAGAGTAGCTAAATCTGAATGCGTTGTAGCTCTACAGGAGCGAGCAGTTCTACTTAATACGATTCTCATCACTTGCTTTATTTCTTCATCTTTTTCTTGCTCCATTAGTTTAATATAATGAAAAAATTCCTGCTTTATTCTTTTAGGGAACCACTTTGTTAAGAAATTCGACATCTGTTTTTCATCGGCAAGATGGGAGTGCATCTTAGTTCCATTCGCTTTTAAGAATTCTTCATTTTCTTTCAGAAACTTTTTTAATTTTTCTTCTGCATACTCATATTCATTAGTTTCTTTTTTACTAACTTTAAACTTAAATTCTGGATTAGGGAAATGTTTACTGTTAAAGGCCGAGATTCTTTCTTTTAATTCAACATCAAAATCATCATTAAATGTTTCTTCGCTAAAATTATAAGTTGCCTTCAGTAAACTCTTTAATTTTGTGTCAAGTTTAGAGGTATCATAATTCCCTAACTTTACTTTTGACATTAAGCAGTTAAACTCAGAAACATCAATCCCTATAGAATTTAAACCTAATTCAGAAGCCTGAACTAAAGTCGTTCCACTTCCCATAAATGGGTCTAAAATAGTATTTCCAGGATGGAAAAAGACTTCTTTCTTGTATGTATTTACATTTTCATCCAAAAAATATTCAACTAACTGAGGGATAAATTTTCCTTTATATGGATGAAGCCTATGGACATGTTTGGTTGTGTCGGCTTCTCTTAAGTGGTCAAAAGAAAGCCCCCAGTTTAGGTCCTTACCTAATTTATTTTTCCATGAATTTTGTTTTCTGATAATAAACTCATCATAATATTTCTTTAATTCTTCTTGATTCACACCAATTCTTTTTGAACCATTTGTAACCTTCTGCACTTTACCATATTGAATTAAATAAGAAATATTAGTTGGAGTTACTGTCCTACCTAAATAATCAGTAGCCCATTCTGATGCTTCATTAAGTGATAGAAGACTCATTTTTTACCACCATTCATTTTATTTTCCATGAATACTTCAATACTACGAGAAAGTGCAACCGCATTCTTTTTACAGAATTCTTTATACTTCTCATAAGTATCTTCTTCTAAGAACAATGTAACGTTTTTCTGAACCATCATAACACCCTTTTTCAAATGATAACGAATGTAAACAAATGCAACTATTTAAACTTTTCGGGCCATTAGTTAGTAGTAAATCTCAATTATTGTCCCCTCTCTTTGGTTCAATAAACTTATCTAATTTTTCAATTCCAGTTGCATCTAGTTCTTTTTTTTCGTTCAGTGTTTCATAGCTTTTAGCAATAAAATAATTCATCTCGTCTTTCTCTGGAAGCGGTTTATGATGAAAACAGTTCGTCGTGGGGTTAAACCGAGTGAGACCCTACCAGAGCGGATTTAGATCTGAGCGTTTGCCGAACGTAGTGAGCGCAAAAGCTTGCGAGCGGGCGGCCTGCGGGCAGACTTGATACGTACTAAAAAAAGAACCGACCGCTCCACAGAGGGGCGTGATAATTAGGCTATTTATAGACGAGTGGAACACCCCATGCATTTTACCCGCTGAAAAAAGCACTTTTAATGGTCTTGACTATTGCTCTCTTTTTCTTCACCAAGAGATGAGCTTTCTCTTTCACGTCTTTAAAGCGTAATTCTATTTTTGCCAGGACCCGCTCATTAAAGACCGTGCGAGCCTCGGTTCCCTGAAGCCGGCTTTGATTTCGCTGTTCAAATAAGAGAGCGCCAATCTCTTCACTCAGCCCTTTGCCTGCTTTCTGCAGGTTTTCGATAGCAACCAACGCTTTTCTTCCATTACTTCTTTATTCGCCTTTTTTAAATCAACATAATTCATCTTCTCACCTCACATTCCCATCCCCTTCGGCAATTTGCCGCCCATGCGCTTCATGAGCTTGCCGATATCCTGCTCGCCTTTGAACATCTTCATCAGCTTCTTGGATTCTTTGTAGTGCTTCAAGAGCTCCCGGACTTCCGTTATCTTCAAGCCAGAACCGACGGCAATGCGATCCGCCCGCTCCGCAGAGATGATATCCGGATTCTCCAGCTCTTTTTTCGTCATGGAATCCATGGCAAATTTCCATTTTTCCAGCTTGCCTTCCTGCACATCCATCATCTCTTTGGGCAGCTGCAGGGATCCCATGCCCGGGATCATGCTCATCAGCTTCTTGAGCGATCCCATTTTCTTCAGCGCTTTCATCTGCTCGTATAAGTCGATGAGCGTAAACTCGCCTTTCAGGAATTTCTCCTGCAAGTCCTGAGCCGTTTCTTCGGAGATAGCTTCCTGCGCTTTTTCCAGCAGCGTTTCCAGATCGCCCATGCCGATCAATCGGCCCACGAAACGCTGAGGATGGAAAAGCTCCAGATCATCAATTTTTTCTCCCACACCGATAAAGACGACCGGCGCACCGGTAATTGCACAGGCAGAAATGGCACCGCCGCCTTTAGCCGTGCCTTCCAGCTTGGTGACGATAACACCGGTGACGTTGCAAACATCATGGAAGGCTTTCGCCTGCTGCTGTGCGGCCTGGCCGAGATCGCCGGAAAGCACCAGCAGCCGCTCATCTGCTTCCACGGCTGCTTGCAGCTGGTTCAGCTCTTCAATCAGCTCTTCAGAAAGCGCATCTCTTCCGGCCGTATCGACAAGCACCACATCGTATTGCTCCAGTTTTTTTTCAAAAGCCTGATAGATCAGCACCGGATCTTTTTCCCGCTTGATGCCAAAGAAATCCACCCCGACTTGCTGCGCTAATTGCTCCAGCTGGTCGTACGCAGCCGGGCGCCAGGTGTCCGTTTGTACAACTGCCACTTTATAGCCGCGCTTCTTGTAGAATTTGGCGAGCTTGCCCATCGTTGTCGTTTTCCCGCTGCCGAACAAGCCGACAAGCATGATCTGCGTGGGCTTTTTGGTAATAGCGATTTCCTTGGTTTCCTTGCCGAGAAAGTTCGTCAGCTCTTCATAGACGATCGTGACGAGCTGCTCCCGCTTGGTTATCCCTGCCGGCGTGCTTTCTTTGGCCCGCTCTTTTATTTTTTTGCTGAGTTCTAACACCAGCTGCACGTTGGCATCGGATTGCAATAAGGCCCGCTGCAGTTCTTTCACCAGCTCATTGATGAGGGTATCATCTACAAAAACAGCTTGGGTAATCTTCTTCAGCGTGTTCTTCAGCGAATCGCCGAGTTTCTCGAGAACCATGGAAGGGAAGAAGAAGGGGGTTTATTTAAAGATGTTGCTGACTAATAGGATAGTTCTATTTTCGGCGTTTATCAGAAATATAAACGGTACCCGCTTTCTCCTGCATCCTGCGTAGAGCGGCTTCACCAGCAGCAATAACTTTTTCTCCCTCTTCAAGTTTTTCCCTAACTTCTTTAGGGAGAGCAACGTACTCAATACGGCTGCAATATTCTTCGGTTATCCGCTCAGACTTCTGCACATCTTCTGACGTCAGCGAACGCTGGGCACGGTCATCGTCATTTATGCCCGGAGAAGAAGGCTGCTCATAGAAAATGGCTGCGCACCACAGACCATCAGCATCATATTGTATTTTTGGTGGAAATGATACGCGTATTCCAGATGCCAGGAAAGCATTAATTTCTTCTTCCAACTCTGAGGCACCATATTTTCCTGAGGGACCATATTTTCCACTAGTAATAAATGTTTTCAGTTGCATACCCCTGTCTGGTGTCTTTTAGTTTAAAAACCTTCCTTTCAAAATTTCAAAAACTGAGCCTGCGAGGATTTTCTTACAGCAATTTTTATTCCAAAGATTGCTTGCTTTTCGAACCCCGATTAACCGGTTACCTGCGCGCACGTTATGCTCATATCATCGCCAGTGCACACCGAAGCCGGTTGTCCTATCCATTAGACTACAGGCCCACAAAAGTCTTATCAATGCTTTATTTAAAAACATTCCGAGCAGAAAACATATAAACGTTAAAAATATCTCTCGTCCATGCCCCCCAAAAAGAGATTCCTAAAATTCTACCTTATTGCGGCGCTGCTCTTTGGCTGCTTTGGCATCGTTGATGGGATATTGCCATTTTTGTTGACGCCGCCCGTAGCATACTGGAATGGGCTGGCCATCCTCACCGTGCTATTCTTCCTGCTCAATCTCACCGCTTTTTTTACGTTCTGGCACCAGCAGCAGAGAAAAATAACGTATGTCCTTCCTGTCTATCACCTTCTCGGCTTTATCATTTTCTTCATGCTGAACTCCCTGCTCACCTACAATACCCTGCCAGCAAATATACTCGCCTTCTTTCCCGCCATCGGCATCGTGCTTTCCGTCTTTGAGATTGCTTTTAGCGGCTATTTGCTGCGGCGGTTTGAATTGTTTCCGTGATAGCAAAGTGCCGCTATCGGTCTTTTTCCCCTCAAATTCCCACAGCAACTTTCCTTTATCCATCAGCAGCGAGTAGGTAAACGTATCCAGCTTCTTGTCGGTAATAAATCGCATAAAGGCATCCTGCCGTTCTTTCGTCCACCGTGCAAACTTCTTGGCCGTCGCACAGAAATAGTTGATGTCACAATGCCCTTGGCGCAGATCATCGCCGTCATGTCGGGCCGGATGCAGCGGGCAAAGCACGCAGCCATGCAAAGAAACCGCATTCCTACAAACGCCGTGACGCAGGTCCATCGGCCGGCGGCGGTCACGGAACTGCAGGAATTCTTCTTTCGTTTTCGGGGCAGCAGCAAGAAACTCTTCGGTGTTTTTCTCCACCACCCGCTGCACTTTTTTTACCGACGGAAAAGTATGTCCGCAGCAGCCCATGCAGCCGCCATTCAGCTGGCAGAGGGGGCTGGAAGTTATACGGCTCATGCTCTCACGTTACTTATTCTTTTTTCATACTACCCAGTTCCAGATGCTTTTTCAAAGCCTGCAGCGCTTTGGAGCGCATGCTGATGCGCGCTTTCTCTTCCGGCGCCATCTCCCCGATCGTTTTCTGGAAACCGTCCGGCTGAAAGATAGGATCCCAGCCAAAGCCTTCTTTGCCTCGAGCAGGAACAATCTGCCCATGCAATTCGCCGACAAAGAAATGGATATCTTTGCGATCGCTGTAGCCAATAACGGTTTTCACCGTAGCGTGAGAGCTGCCATATTTTTGCACCAGCTCGACGATGCCGGTATGCCCAACTGCCTGCAGCAGCCACTTGATCAACGGCCCGGGAAAGCCGTTCTGGCAGTCCAGATACAGCGACGAATCTTCCACAAAGAACTCGCCATCGCGCTGCTCAGTGGCTTGCCGTAATTTTGCAGCGATGATTCTGAGAGGATCAAGGCCCTGTATCTCATCGAGCTCCAGCGCAATGGGCTGTACGTCGGGAAGAATACGCTGCACTTCCCGCACTTTGTTCTCATTTTCAGTGATGAAAAAAATAGTCATTCTGAAATTTACATCTCCTCCGGCGCTTTCATGCCCAAGAGCTGCAGCCCGTTTTTTAAAACTTGCCGAACGGACTGCACGAGCAACAAGCGCCCTTTCATGGTATGCATCTGCTCCGAAATAACCGGGCATTTGTGATAAAACTCATTGAACGCCTGCGACAAAGCAATCAGATGCTGCGCCAGATGATGGGGCTTATAGGTCTCTGCCACTTTCTGCAGCACGTCAGGAAACCCTGCCAGAAGCGCCAGCACCGCCCGCTCTTCCTCAAGATTAAACGTCGCAAAGTTCACCAGCGGAGAAACGCCGAGGTTATGTTCTTTCTGCGCTTTCCGCAAGATGCTGCAGGCACGGGCATGGGTATATTGCACATACGGCCCCGTTTCGCCTTCGAAAGAGAGCATTTTCTCCCAGCTGAATTCGACGTCACGAACGCGGTCCGCACTGAGGTCTGCAAAGAGAATGGCACCAACACCCACCTGCTTTGCAACTTCCTCTTTTTGCTGCAGCGCCGGATTTTTTTCTTCTATGACCTTCCGGGCCAGTGCCACTGCTTTATCCAGCACTTCTTCCAGAAAGATAACATTGCCTTTTCTCGTCGACATTTTGCCTTCCGGGAAGCGGAACAGGCCGAAATCGACGTGCGTAAACAGATCTTTTTTGACGCCGGCTAATTCGAGGACTTTGAACAATTGCTGGAAATGCAGCTTCTGCTCCGAGCCGACTACATAGATGACTTTTATCGGCTTGTAATGGCGCAGCCGATAAAAAGCCGCAGCAAGATCACGGGTATGGTATATGCTTGTTCCATCCGATTTGCGCAGCATCAGCGGAGGCATGTTCCATTTCTGCAAATCAACAATCAGCGCCCCTTCGGAAATCGTAGCAAGATCTTTGTGCTGCATCTTCTTTACTGTTTCATCCAGCAACGGATTGTAAAAGGCTTCGCCATGATAGGTGTCAAACTCTACGTCGAGAATCCGATAGAACCGCCGGAATTCTTCTAAGCTTAATTCCCGGAACAGCTCCCAGAGCTCCAGCGAGGCTTTATCCCCTTCTTCCAGCTTCTTGAACGCTTCGCGAGCTTCGTCTTCCAGCTCCGGGTGCTGCTCTGCTTCTTTGTGGAAGCGCACATATATCTCGAGCAGGTGCTGCACGGGCTCTCTTTCCAATGCCGCTTTGTTGCCCCATTTTTTATAAGCGACGAGAAGCTTCCCGAACTGCGTCCCCCAGTCACCAAGATGGTTCACACTAATTAGCGCATAGCCCAGGAAACTGAACACTTTGTAGAGGCAATTGCCGATTACCGTGGAGCGCAAATGGCCAATGCCAAAAGGCTTGGCGATATTGGGAGAAGAGAACTCCAGAACAATTTTCTTGCCTTTTCCTAGGTCCTGCTTGCCGTAAAAGTCTGCTTGCTGGTACACTTCTGTAAGCGTCGCTTCTGCCAGGTGCGGCAGGGAAAAAAAGAAATTGAGATAGGGCCCAATGACAGCCGCTTTGGCAATGAACGGCGGCAGCTGTACTTTTTCTTTCAGCTGCTCTGCTGCTTCATGCGGATTCTTCCCGAGAGAGAAGCAGGGAAAGGCAAAATCGCCGAGCTTTTTATCTGGGGGAATTTCCAAAAAGGCGGCAATTTTCTCTGCAGAAAGCTGCGTAGCAGCTGCAATACGTTCTGCTAATTCCTCTTGAAAGCGCATAGCAGAAAAGAAGGTTCAGCACTTTAAAAGGTTTGCCTGGATAAAACGTCATTCATCTTTCTCTTTACTTTTCTCCATTTCCGCCAGCTGCTCCAGGGGGGAATAGCCAGCATCGGACACTTTCCGCTGTATGTCGAAAAAGGCGGGCAGGGCTTCCCCAGATGGCACTTCCATAAACTCTTTGACCAGCTGCTTTCCGGACACGGGATCGTCCTGATACAGTCGGAAGAGGGCTGCGCCGAGATCGTAGCCAATAAGGTGATGAACGACGTTAAATAAAGAGTCGTCGTGCTCAAAAAGGGCTGCCAGATACCCCAAGTCTTCTTGCACCCCATCGGGAAGACAAAAAAAGAGCTTGCTGGACTGCGGCAATGCTGAAAAAAATTTCTCGGGATCCCGGGCAAGAGCCACATTTCCCGCATCGTGCGGGTTTGGTTGGCATTGCTCCTCAAGCTGGAGCAAGAATGCGGCGTACAGCGTTGCCGGGGAAAGAGATGCCAGCCGTTCAAAATGGGGGCGGTATTCTTCGAGAGAGGAACGAATGAGATTATACAGAAAATCGCCGCTTTTTTCTGCAAGGGACTTTTCCTGGAAGCGCTGCAGCAGAAGGAGAAACAGCCCTTCTTCCACTGGCTCGCCCATCTCCTCCTCAAGAGTCTGGTCCTGGCAAAAATCGATATAGGTATCTTTTCTTTCTTCACCGGAAAGCTGGGAACAAAAAAAGCCGACGGTTTCCCGATTGCTGGAAGCAAAGAAATGGGTTACCGAGTCAGCTTCTATAGAGCGAGAATGGAAAATCTCATCGAGAAAAGAAGCATGAAGAAAATGGCCCGCTTCCTCAAAGACGGTGTACTGGGAAACTGCTGACGAGCTGTATGAGATGCTGTTTAAAGACGGTGCATACGAGGCTTCCGTCGATAAATGGGCAAGAAGCGCCGGCTCGCAAAGAACGAGAGGCATCTGGCGCCGGTATGCGGCAACAGGGATCTCGAGCGCTGCGGCGATAGAGGAGATCGCATTTCTCGTCCGTTCTTCCAATACTTTCTCTTCCTCAGTTCGTCTTAGCTGATGCTGCAGTTTCTGGACGGGGAAAATGGTTCTTCGGAAAAGAGATGAAAGACTCATTAAATTCCTCGCTGCTCACAGCCTTTGGCTGTACTTCCTCATTTCTTACTTTTTTTTCTCGAGCTGAAAACTCGGCGTAACCATCCTTTACGCTGCTTGGACGTCGGTAATCCATAATGCTCATTCAGCACATCGAGATCATAGCGCATATCTTGCAGGAGCCTGACGTGCTTCCGCTCGTAATAGATGCGAACGAGTAATAACAGGATGTAGACGCCAAAAATGCCGCCGAGAAGAACGCTCAATTTGGAGAAGAACGGCTGGATGATGTCAATCAATGGCTGCAAGTCGGGAGCAATCGGCAGCGTTTCGATGCCCGGTGGCAGCCCTTCGACAACCATAGCGGAGAGAAGAGGCTGAATTATATATACTTTCCGTAACTATACCAGTCCTTTCTCGGCGGGAGGCGCTACAGCTTTTCTATATTTCTCGACGACAATCGGCAGCGCCGTTTCCGCCAGCGGGAAGAGTTCTGCATTCTGGGCAAACGCTACCGTGCATAGTTCCGAGGAGCAGGTATAGCGGTCGAGGGCATCTTCGACGGTAAAGCAAGGCGTCTGCGTTAATTGCTCTATATCGACGGGCGAAGAAACCAGTCGGCTCATTTTTTCCATTTCTTCCTCGATAGTTTGCGGTTGGCCTTCTGGTGCTGCCTCATCAGGCAAAGGCTCTTGGCGAGGAACAGAGTAAAACAGCGCATAGGCGTGATAGCCGATGTCGCCGGGAATTTGCGCCGGAACGATCACTTTTGTTGAAGGCAGGAAAACTTTTCTACCGTCGAGAGCCGGCGTGGGAATGGCTTCCAGCTGGATATGCCGTTCGGCAAGGCGATGCAGGCGGTGAAAGCGGCGGGTGTGATGCTGCAGCCTGGAGAAAGCGCCAGAGAGGAGGCTATCCATAATATAAGGGGAGGAGTCGAGGTCGGCAAACTGTGCAGAGAGGCCAGTAACCATCGGCTCTGCAAAAGCAGCGTAAGGAAAAAGCTGGCGGTGCTCCAATGCTTCTGCGAAGAATGCATCATATGCCCGAAGGAGCTGCGTGGTTCTTTCTATGACAGAACAGGCTTTTCTCGATGCTTCTTGTGCAGCATGCAGGCTGCTGGCGAGCCGTTCCTGTGCTGCCAGATAACAGTCGGCTAAAGGATTGCTGGACATGTTTTCCTCAAACAGCCGGCTCTTTAAAAAGATTCGTGACAGAAACCGCAAAAACATTTATAAAACGGTAAAGCCCAATTGGAGGCACAGCCCCGTCGTCTAGTGGACTAGGATAGAGCCCTTTGGATCGAAAGAAACGAAAGGCTTTGACCGCGGTTCGAATAGCCCAAGTACGCTGGGCGAACGTGTTTCAAGTGGGACGTTCCTCGCAGAGCTCGGAAGTCCCACGACAATGTAAACTGGCGTCTGGGAAGAAAATCCGCGCGGGGCTATTTTATAATTTTGGGAAGAAGATTTATAAAATAAAAACATTTTATGATTAAAAATGTATATCCCACAAAAAACAGATGTGAATGCTGAAAGAAATTTAGAAAAAAAACTTCAATTTGCATTTTTAGATGTATCGGTGGAGTTCAAGCCAGAACTTCTGCAACATGTTTCACAAGATGGGTTGGGGCATCCTCTTTGCGGTTTGGAAATAACACTACGATTTCCTTCTGGTAAGCAAACGCAAGGCAGTCTTTGTTATGACTTAGGCAAAAGATGCTTTATTACGGCGCTAACAGACTCATGGGAGTATCCTGTTGATTGGAATGACCCTAATTGTGATCAAGAAATGGTTGAACGCTGTGATGAGTACCGATTGCAATTGAGTAGCGCCATGGATGCGTTACTTCAAGTTGGTGCTGTGACAATGAAAGAAATTCCATACGATGTATCTAAGATACATATCAAAAGGGGTAAAAGAAGCAGGAGCAAGTGATATTTTAAAGCAAATTCAATAGAAAAAAAAAAATTTTCTGTTCTCTTCGTCTATTTTTCTTGGTGATTTTCAATAACGCCTCGTCATTCTTCCTCTCCCATAAAAATCGCGTTCAATGTCGATCAGTTTTCTGACATAATCTTTAAGCGTGTCTGATTTTCTTCCAAAGAACTCAAACTGCCTTTGCAGATTATCTTTATATTGCGGGAACTTCATCAGCAGCAATTCTTCCAAAAGCGGCGGACAAATCTCCAATGGCAGCCCTTCGCGCTCCCATTCCCGGACAATATCGACGAGCGAACACCGCTGGTTGTAATAGTCAGCGGTTCTGATTGTAATTTCCATTTTGCTCATAAAAAACGGCGAATTTAAAATATCTTCTGTATGAGAAATGGAAAAAAGCAGCCCAGCCACCCGGACCCAAAAAACCATACAAAACCTTTTTAAATAAGCGCCCATCCTACAGCTTATTCGAGAGATGCGCCGGTCGTTATGGCTTGCGCATGCTGGAGAAGCATTTTCTCCGATTATACTCTCTCCAATACGCAGAGGAAAACAAACAATCCAACATGGCACGCATGCATTCACGGCGGAAAGGAAAATCCGGCAGTAAACGCCCTTTGAAGCAGGTAGCTTCCTGGGCGCCGTACAAAGAGAAAGAAGTAGAAAAGCTGGTCGTGAAATTTGCCAAAGCCGGCAAAGCGCCCTCGGAAATCGGCCTGGTCTTACGGGATACGTACGGCGTGCAGAGCGTCCAAGCCCTTACCTATAAGAAAATAACCACTATTCTCGACGAAAACAAGCTTCTCAAGGCTTTGCCGGAAGACCTCCTCAGCCTCATCAAAAAGCTCATTGCCATCAAGCAGCATCAGGAAAAGAACCGGCAGGACAAGACAGCCTTACGAGGGATGCAGCTTACTGATTCCAAAATCATGCGGCTGATCAAATACTACAAGCAGAGCGGCAAGCTCGCAGAAAGCTGGAAGCTGGACAGGGATAAGCTGAAGATGTATGTGGGGTAAGGTAGTTTCTTTTTCTTAACTATCCTCTTTTTATCTTGTTCCCCAAGTTGTTTTGTCCAAAGTAAGAAGAGCATACAGCCACAAAGGAGACAAGACGAGCACATTACAAAGTGCGAAAAGAAGAAGGTCTGGTAATCGGCGATAATTCTCTAAAAGTAGAGGAATATCCGAAATTATTGTTACCAGTATAAGAACCCCAAAGATAATAAAGATATAAAACCAATATCCGACCAATAAAGAAGAAAGTAAACTAGTTGCTAACAAGACGGTAAAAACGAAAGGAAGCACAAGCCGAGAGAACGTTAAAGCCAAGAGATAAGGGTTCTTAGAAAAAGCTAATAGAAAAAAGCTCTCTCGTATCCCTGAACGTCGCCATCGTACCTGTTGCTTAAAATACTTTTTCCACGTTTCGCAACTGGCCGTCCGTGCTTTCGCCACTGCCACATACACCGATCTATACCCTCCCCGTAAAAGAAGATTCGTCATCAACCTGTCTTCACCAAAAGTAATCGGGTTCCCCAAGAATGTTTTATTGAGATATTCTTTTACAAAGGGCATAAAAACACTTTTCCGCAATGCCAAGAGTTGACCAGAAGCTACCGGGTTAAACCCTAAATTACCCCAACTCCGACTCCCTATTTGGTTTTGGCAGTAATACATCATTGATTGAATCCTATTCAGAACTGTCTTACGAGGATTAAATAGGCGAACATTACCAGCAATTATTGCTATCATTTTATCTTGCAGTGGGGTGATGAGACTCTGTACAACTTTCTCATTTTCTAGAACCACATCAGAATCTATTTCGACAATTACGTCGTATTTTGCTCGTTCTATAAGCCGGACTTGCGTGTGCTTTTTACCTCTATTTTTCTCGCTTCTAAAAACTTTCACGTTTTTATAAAGTTCTGGATATTTGCTAAGAAGTATTTTTATTGCAGTTTTAGAACCATCGTCTCCGATGAGCACTTCTTTTTCCCCATTCTGCTGAACAGCCATATCCACAACCTTTCGAAACAGCGTTGGGTCTTCATCTTTTACGGGGATAATAATCGAATACGGCTCAGGAGAGAGAACATACTTTTTTGGAGGATTAACATCCGCATAAAACCAGGCAACAAAACGATAAAGCAAAAAGAGAGTGGCTGCAACGACATAGATACGAGTTAAGAGGTTCCAGAAATGATAGTGAAAGAGAAGATATACCGGAAAAACAAAGAAAAAAAGAAGAGCACTAATACGAAAGAGCCGATAAATACGTTTGTCAGGAAAGGGGGACATTTTTTAGCGCCATTAGAGCAAGAGATATGCATAAATCACCGACGACACCCAAAACACGACAACAAAAAAGCTAAGGGCCCATTTTAAACACTGTTTTATGGACATTTTAATATAGAGGAGCGATAACTGCAGGGATAATTCTCCGCTCATCTCTCAGTTCTTTTAACTGTTTTCGGAGATTGGTAAACCAGCGTGTTGAGGTTATGTCTTCAGATTCGGCGTTTATTCTTGGTTGAGTATTATCAAAAATTGATATTTTTGTTGTCAATGGCAAGCTACCAGTCGTCCGCTTTTCTATAGAATTAACTGGAGAAGCTTCAACAACACCAAGAACCACATATGAAGCCGTAGTGAGCAGTGTTAATAGAGCAACAATGATGAAGAGTTTTTCAAAAACCATTTTGGTTCCTCCAACTACAGTTTCCACTCAAGAATAGCAACCCGTTCTTAAACCTTTCGGTACTTTTCCGGTAGTCTTCAAGAACCACACATTAAATTCTCGCAGCCTCTTCTTAACCAGCATGAAGAAAACGCTCGTTCCTGATTACGGCTGGGTGCTCAAAGGAAGCCAACGAAGAAAAATCCTCCTGGTGATGGATAAGCCCAAGACGCCTACGCTGGTGAAAGAACAGACCGGCATCAAAGTCAGCAATGTTTCTGACGTCCTGCGGGCCATGAGCAAAAGAAAGTTAGCCCACTGCCTGAATCCGAAAGAAAAACAAGGCAGGCTGTACGAGCTTACGGCGACGGGAAGAGTTCTCCGCGATGAATTGCGGGAAATCAACAAAGGGCGGGAAGCACTTCGACCCTAACCATGAATGGTAAGGTTTGAACCGGAGCGCTTCCCGCCCTTTGGGATACAAGAAATGAAGCAATGACTTCATTTCTGTACCGACAACTGGTTGTCTTGTACCAAAAATCCAGAGTATAGAAACTCCCGACCTATTCATCTCCAATACTAAAGTCAGGAGTTTTCTGGATTTTTGAGTACAAAGAGAAAAGAGCCGTAAGCTTCTCGCTGAAAATAAAAAAAAGAAGCTAAGAACAAAAAACATTCACAGCTTCGTCCGGATGCTCTCAATATGCCCGGCAATCTCAGTCCCTTTCTTCGTGAGCTCCAGCAATTTCAAGCGGCCTTCTTTCTTGAAGTTAATCAATTCCGCTTTCTGCATCTCCTGCAGGATCTTCACCACGTGAGAATACGTGCAGTCAATGTGCTTCGCCAGCACCGAGGCATAAACATTGCTTTCAGCATTTTTCAGCTCGACCAGCATCATCGCCGGCTTTTCCCGAAAAAAGACATCAAAGATAACTTTATTTTTCTTGGTCAAAATTTCCACCCCCTACTTTATCGTAGTCGCAAAAGCGTGTTGCTCAATAGTCATATTTAAACATTTATTGACTGGAAACAGTATGATGGAGTCGCTATTTAAATGTTTTGAAACTACGATAAAGGAGAAAGAGTATCAGAAGAGGGAAAAAGTTGTGTGGCGCCGTCAGAGTGGCGTGCAACCTAAGCAATTACTCCGTTTAATCATAGCGACAGAGAAAGAGAAATGTTTTTTAACAGGGGTGCTTCGTCGTGCCCATGCTTTCTCCGGAGCTCTTAGCATTCTTTCCCCACGACCAGGTGCGGGGAGGGCAGGATCAGCTGCTTCTCGACGTGGATCAGGCCTGCAGCCAGGGGAAAATCCTGCTGGCCCATGCGCCAACGGGCCTGGGAAAAACAGCGAGTGCCTTGGCAGTAGCCGTCAAAGAAGCGCTCAAACAGAAAAAAAAAATATTCTTTCTGACCAACCGGCATACACAGCATCATATTGCCGTTGAAACTTTGCAGCTCATCAAAGCCAAGATACAAAAAGAGATGACGGTTGTCGACCTTATCGGCAAGCAGTGGATGTGCCACCAGAATGTTGGCAAGCTGCATGGCAGCAGTTTTACAGAATATTGCCGAACGCTTGTCCAACGGGGAGAATGTGAATATTATAGCCGGGTCTGGAACAATAAAGATGCACTCACGCCGGAAGCCAAGCTGCTGCTGGGAGAGCTGCCCCGGCGCGGGCCGCTCCATAACGAAGAGCTCATGGCCGTCAGCGCAGACTGCCGCATGTGCAGCTATGAGATCTCTCTGGAATTAGCCAAAAAAGCAACCGTCATCATCGGTGATTATTATTATCTCTTCAATCCGCCAGTGCGCAATGCCTTGCTGACAAAAATTCAGAAAGAGTTCAAAGACATCATCCTGATCGTCGATGAGGCGCATAATTTGCCGAGCAGAGTGACGGACATGCTCAGCATGCAGCTCAGCACTATCATGCTGCAGAATGCCATCCGCGAAGCCAAGAAATTTTTGTTCAATGATCTGGTGCCCAAGCTGCAAGCGTTGCAAGAGGTTCTGAATACTTTAGCAGTTTTCACCACAGAAGCATCGTCATTTGGAAAGAGCACGGCCTATGCAGCAGAAAAAGAACGCCTCGTTACGAAAGAGCAATTTGCCGCAGCAGTGCGCAAACAGCTGGATTATGAAGAGTTCAGCAATGCTCTGGAAATGGCTGCCGAGGATATCCGTGCCAAAGAGCAGCGCAGCTATCTCGGCGGCATCGCTGCCTTTTTAGATAGCTGGCTGGGCAGCGATAGCGGATTTGCCCGCATTTTGAGCGAGGAAAAAGGCTATCAGGAGCCGCTACGCACCCTGCGGTACATCTGCCTTGATCCGGCTCTCGTCACGAAAGACGTTTTTGCGGGAGTGCATGCAGCGATTTTGATGAGCGGGACACTGCAGCCGACTTCCATGTATCGGGATGTGCTGGGCATAGAAGCGAGCAGGAGCATGGGAAAAACCTATGCGTCGCCATTTCCGCCGGAGAATAAGCTCTCCATCGTCGTTCCGGAAACGACGACGCGCTATGAAGTCCGTGGTACGGCCATGTACAAAGCCATCGCGGAGAAGAGTGCATCTTTGCTGCGCTGCATTCCGGGCAATGTTGCTTTATTCTTTACCTCGTACAGCCTGCGTGATCTGATTGGGCAATTCATCCAGACAGAAAAAAAGCTATTTTGGGAAAAGCCGGACATGAGCAAAGAAGAAAAAGAGCTGCTGCTCAAGCAATTCAAAGCAAGCAAGCTGATGGGAGGCTTGCTTCTCGGAGTTATCGGCGCCAATTTTGCCGAAGGCATTGATTTCCCGGGCGATATGCTGAACGGCGTGATTGTTGTCGGCTTACCATTAGCCCGGCCGGATCTGCAGACGAAAGAATCCATCCGCTATTATGACGAAAAGTTCGGCAAAGGCTGGGATTATGGCTACCTTTATCCGGCGATGGCCAAGTGCATCCAGAGCGCGGGAAGATGCATTCGCAGTGAAACGGATCGCGGCGTTATCATCTTTCTGGATGAGCGCTTTGCCTGGCAGCGGTATCATTCCTGTTTGCCTCAGGAAAGGCTTATTGTCAGCAAGCAAGGCGAGCCGCTTCTCAATAAGTTCTTTAATCGGGCTGCAGTTTAGGGAGAGATATTTTTGATGGTTCTGGGCAGAAAAAAAGCTTGTTGTTTGATTACTAGTATACAAAACAGTAATATTTATATATTGGTATCCATCTATATAACAAGAACAACTAATGGCGCGGGCTCCGGTCAAGAGCTTCTATCACACCCCTCTCGGAGCCGCGTTCATTTCTTTTTATTGAGAAGGGGGATAGGAATGTTTTATGGCTGTTAAGCGAGGCCGACCGAAGCAGGCGAGAGTAACATTATCTTATCAAATTACGAGTCGGCGTAAGGAAAGTGCAACGAGGCGCGAAGCAAGTTTTTTCGCTACTGAGATGCGGAGAAAAGCAATGGCTTTTCTTGCACGCCAGAAACTTCGGTTTCTGAGCGCTTTAGGGGTTGCCGTAGTTCGCACAGAAAAGAAACTACTTTTCTGGCGTGCCGGAGAAATCGTTGTTTCTCCGTGCATTTTCTAATGGATTTTAAGATAATTTACTGAGAAGCAGAGTAGCGTTACGTGTGGGGGAATCGGAAAAGTTTTTAGATTAAGTGGTTGTTTATCTCTTTTAATTTATCTCTTAATGTAACTTCGACTATACTCTGCCTACTAGGATCTAATAAAACGTGCTCTGCGATGGTATAGAGAAGATCATAACGATTTAATATTTTTTCTATGGCCTTTTGTAATAAAGTGGTAGGAATAATCTGTTTATCACTATAAACCACCAAAGCATATAAATCACAAGCATCTTTATTTTCTTTGTCTGCTTTATCACGAGCAAATATTGCGGTGCATTTTGAAGCGATTAAAGTATCAATGTCAGCGACAAAAAAATCATCTACCGGGAAATATGCTGTTTTTTTGAATGGTTCTAAATCCCACCAACTTCCTAATAAATCAGTTTTCTCATTGGAAAACAAATCTAAAAAAATATAAATTAAATCATAAAGCGGTTTTCTTTTAGCTTCTTCTGGGGTAACAAATGTTTTACTTTCACGATCATAAATCTTTTCGTATCTAAATGGGAGACCATTTTTAGTAAATCCTCTCTTATTAACCACTTTAGAGAATTCTTTTTCTTTTTTTGGATCAAAGAAAATATCAATATCTCTAGAACCCATGTACTCTTTGCCAAAGGCTCTTTTATATTTTTCGTTAACGTAAAAATATGAAGCCCATCCACCTATTAGACAAATAGGAATTCCAATAGATTCTTTGAAAATTGCAGTCAACTCTTTACGAGAAAGATCCGTTTCTAAAGGGTCATACATTTTTTAACCTCTTATCTATTATTCTTGAAAGTTCTTGAGCAGCTTCTTCACCACGACCACCAAAAGACATTAAGTCAGCATAAAGTTGAGGAAGCGATACAATATTTGTCCCTCTTACATCTTCTATATTTTTAAAATAATCTTCTTCAACTAGTAAGCACACAACATTTCCCTCTTTCTCAGCAGGTAATATTTTCTCTTCCCTGAAGAATCTTTGCCATACGAGTAAATCTGATTTTAAGATATAAATGTGCGTTGTAGAAGGGGCAACATATGGACTTATGTGTTCAGTAGCAGAGAATAAAGTAAATGCATAGGGCATTTTCTCTTTTCTAGCCCAATTAGCAATTTTCAAAATAATATATTGCGGTCTTTCAGCAGAAATAAATTCTGAGTGTTCGATCTCTCGGAGAGAATAAGTGTATCCCCAAGCTTTCATTAGCTTAATGGGATTTGTTAATTTAATACTTCTTCTGATAGTAAGATAACCGCTCTTTTCTAAACGAACTAAAAGACGTTTAGCCATCCCAGAAGTTAACTTTGCCTCTTTGGCCAATTCAGGAACTGTAAGTTCAGGCTTATTACTGAAGGTATTAGCCAAAAGGATACGTATGATGGTGTTTAATTTTTCTGGAATCAGCATTTTACCTCAAACAAAGGATAATCTCTTAGTATATAAAGTTTACTTCTCTTTAAATATCTGTACATTGATTTATATAGTAAGACCTTAATTTATGAATTGGAAAAAGGAGATACTTTTTGTGGCACTAAACATTATAAAACAGCAACTATACAAAACCCTATAGCAAGATTTAAATATAAGTGTCACTTCTAAGCAGAATATGGGAATATTTACGCCGGAAAACCGCATAAAATGTGGAAATTGTGGAACCGAATTTGACTTTGGTAGAAATACCAATGGTTGTCCCCTCTGTGGTTTTGGTGGAAAGAAGATAGTTAAAGAAGAGTCAAAAGCTGCTTCTAACGTAGTCGCTTCTGCAGGAAAAGTAAACTATTTAGCAATACCACCTGAATTGAAACTAAAAAGTGGAGATGTCAATTCAGACCGAGAAACGGAAACTTGGGGATCGTGGCTAATGTTTAATGACTTCTTTGCTCCTAAATTTTTAGCTAGAGTTTTAGCTTGGAAGCTATCTGAGAAAAAAACGGAGGTAGTAATTTTAAAAGAGTTTATGACATCTATTGTTCAAATAATCAAAGATAATGAATTAACAAGTCTGAAAGGATTTCCTGATTTGGAGAAAGACCGTGACGGAAACCGATTAGTAAATCACTTTCTCAAAACAGCGACCAATATGGGTTTATTTGAAGTTAAACCTGTTTCTGGTAAAGTTAAAGATGTCTGGACTGAAAAATGGGATAACATTTTTGTCTCTTTAACTAAAGAAGGGCTAGAGTTTGCTCGAATAAAAAATACTGTATTTGATGATCATAAAAAAGAACAAGTTTTAACTTCCGAAGAAAAATATTGGCTAGTTGATTATTTGAAGCAAATTGATCGCTCTGGATACAAAGAATACTCTGTTTTGAAAGAAGTCTATAATCTTTTGAAGAAGGGGCATAATGGCAATAAAGATTTATGGTCTTGGTTTGAGAAAAATGAGAAATTCCAGGATTATATTAAATATAGGAGTGAGAAAGCCCGGAAAGATCCAAAAATATTCCAGAAACAGTTGCATAATTATGCTCGGTCTTTTGCTTCGGCGAAGATTTCGTTGCTTAGGGAGATGGGCGTTGTTAGAGATAAAAGGAATGATTATACAATATTGGGGGAGTTTTGAAGATGGATGCTAAATCTTTATGTCTAAAATTAGCAGAAGTTGATAGTGAAGAATCAGCAATAAAAATATTAAAAGATGCTGGATACTGGTCAAACCAAGCTTCTTGGAAATTTTTTAATGAAGAGGAAAATAATTTTGATAGGATTGGAAATCAACAAAGTTCTCCAGATGCTGCTTTGGTTGAAAAATTGATTAACTCCATTGACTCTATGTTGATTAGGCAATGTTTGTTAAAAGGGATCAAACCTGATGATAAAGATAAAGCTCCACTTAGTATACCAGAAGCCGCAGAAACATTCTTTGATATCACCAGAGGTCAGCTCTACAATCTCTCGGCTTCAAAAAGAAGCGAGCTTGCTGAGAACATTTGTTTAATAGCAACTGGAGAAAAAAGTAACCCCTCATACTGTATTGTTGATAAAGGCGAAGGACAGCGCCCCAGTAAAGTTGAAAGTACATTTCTATCTTTATCTAAACAAAATAAATTGAGAATTCCATTCGTACAAGGTAAATTTAACATGGGCGGAACGGGAGTATTACAATTCTGTGGAAGGGGTGCAAAAGCCCATAATCTACAATTAATCATAACAAAAAGACACCCCGAAATTGCTAAAAAAGAAAATGATAATAATACTAAGTTTAACTGGAGCTTTACAATTGTAAGAAGGGAGAACCCGGGGGAAGGAAGGAAAAGTTCAGTATATACTTATCTTGCTCCAGTAGGAAATATTCTTAATTTTTCTGCCGATACTCTGCCTCTTTTACCTACTGTGTATCCAGAAGTAATGGAGAATCTAATGCAATGGGGGACTTTTATAAAACTTTATGAGTACCAGATGATAGGTTTGAAAACCAATATTATACTAGATTTGTATAATCGACTTTCCCTCTTAATGCCCAACTTGGCCTTACCTATTCGTATGTATGAACGTAGAAAAGGTTATACTGCACATAGTTATGAGAGTACTTTAGCAGGACTTAGTGTTAGATTAGAAGAAGATAAAAGAGAAAATCTAGAAGAAGGATTTCCTAGTTCTAGTGCTATTGCTGTTTCTGGTCAAAAGATGAATTGTTCTATATTTGCATTTAAGAAAGGAAGAGACGAAAAGTACCGAAAAAATGAGGGGGTTATCTTTACAATAAATGGTCAAACGCATGGAGATATTTCTAAAAATTTCTTTGAAAGAAAGACAGTTGGTATGAGTTATTTAAAAGACTCTATTCTCATTTTGGTTGATTGTAGTGGTTTTGAAGGTCGAGCCCGTGAAGATTTATTTATGAATAGCAGAGATAGATTAAGAGAAGGAGATTTAAAGAAAGAAATTGAAGAAAAATTAGAAGAACTACTTCGTCAGCATCCTGGATTAAGAGAACTAAGAGAAAGAAGAAGGAGGGAAGAAATTGAAGATAAGATTAAAGATTCTAAACCTCTTGCAGATGTAGTGAGTGAAATCCTACAGAAAGCACCAACCCTATCTCATTTGTTCATTAAAGGATTAACTCTTAAAAATCCGTTTAATCTTAAAAAAGTAGGTCAAAGTAATAAACCATACGAAGGGAAGATGTATCCTACTTATTTTGAACTAGTGAGCCCAAAGGAGAATGAAACAAAAATTTGCCATCTTAAAAGTAGGTTCAGAGCCCAGTTTGAAACAGATGCTCAAAATAATTACTTTGATCGTGATGAATTTCCTGGTAAGTTTATCTTGCTTATCAATGAAGTTGAATCAAAAAATCATACTTTTAATTTATGGAATGGGGTAGCTACTCTTTCCGCTGATTTACCAGAAGATGCAAAAATAGGTGAGTCCTATAATGTTACTTGCATAGTTAGTGATGATAGTTCACGTGGTGATATTGAGAAGAAATTTAGGTTATTAGTTGATAAAGAACTAGAACAGGGCAATGGCGGAAAAGGCAAGAAAAAGCAGCCTCCAAATGGTACTGGTGATGAAAGGAAACAAGAAGAAGGATTAAGCTTACCTAATATTATAGAAATAAGACAATCTGATTGGGAGCGCCACTCATTTGATAAATACAGTGCGTTGAAAGTGATAGATACAGGAGAAGGTGGCTACGATTTTTATATCAACTTAGATAATTTATACTTACTTAATGAAATAAAAACGCAGTCTAAATCGGATCCAAAGTTGTTAGAGGCAAGGTATAAGTATGCGCTGGTTTTAGTAGGTCTAAGTGTGTTAAAAGAGTATAATGAAAAGAAAGAAAATAACGGTGAAAGCGTTTATAATAGAATTAGTGAGTTTTCAAAAATAATATCCCCCGTGTTACTTCCAATGATAGATTACTTAGGAGATCTAGAGATTAAAGAATGAGTCCGTTTCCGATTCCCCCAGTAGTCCATTAGAAAAAATTTTGTTTAGCAGACATTAAACGCCATTTCCCGAAGAAAAAACTGCGCCAAAGAGGTGTGTTAGAAAAAGCTCTACGCCCGATACAAATCCCCTTCCTTTCGCTTTTTCTCCCCCGCCCGATACATGTCCCGCAGGTGCTCGCCCAATTCCTGGGTTAGTCCCGCAGCCCGTGCGGCTTCTTCAGAGAAGGTATATAGGCCTGCATCCTGGTCTTCCTGCTTCTGGTCCAAAGCGCCAAGAACGTACTCCACTTGCCGCTCTTCTTCACGGGTGATATAGCCACGCACCTCTGCAGCCTGATGCAGCTCTTCCAGCTCCTGGCGCAGCTCTTCTACGGGCTGCTTGCGAAGATATTCAATAGAAGGTGATTCCCGTATGCCCCTGGTGAGCGCCTCTTCCCGCTCGCCATGCTCTCGTTGCAGCTCCTCTTCGAGAGAACGGCGCTCTTTCTCCGGTTCTCTTTTTTCGCTTTCTTTTTCCGCTTCTGCAGCGTCTTTCTTCTGGCTTTCTTTCCCGCTTTCTCCTTTTTTTGCTTCTTCTTTCTTTTTCGCTGGCTCTTCGCGTTTCCCCATCACCGCTTGCTGCGCTGCTTTAATCTCTCCTGCAGCCTGCTCGGTTCTGTTTTTTTTCTTTTCGTCAGATTTCTTCATCTTTTTCAATAACGCTTTTTCATTAATCTCGCTCTCTTTTACTCCAAAGCTCTGGATAGTGCTCTTGTTTCAAGGAGGACGGATAATCGTCGTTTTCGGTGAAGGAGAGCCAAAAAAGGCTAAGAGCACTATATCGGAAAAACGTATTTCCCAAATCCCCCGTTCACCACGCAATCATGCGATGGGACTTTTTAAAATTATGGTAAGCAATCCAGCAGAAATTCAAGACATGGCCACGCAGTTCTTTCTTCTTCTCTTCAATTTTCTGCAGGGTTTCTTTTGGCGTCTTTTGCTTTTTTTCTCCTTTCTTCCGGGGAACATAAAACTCGCCCAGAAATTTCTCCGCAAAGGTCTTCTTGGGCTCTTTTTTCTCTTCGCTTTTCTCTTCTTTTTTCTCGCCTTTTTGCTCTTTCTCGGCCCGCACCAGCTCCTGCGCTTCTTCGAGATACTGGTCGAGCTCTGTTCCCAGCGACGTCATCGCTTCCCGGATGGAAGAAGAAACCTCACCCATCAGCTCTTTCGTTTCTTTATCTTTCAGCGCTCTGTAATTCTCGACTTCTTTGTTCATCCAGACATAGGCCCGAAAATTGACTTCCATCTTCCCGATATGCACGGGACCGCGCTGATAGCCTTCCTGCTGCACTTTCAGCTCCGGCCGGGTGCGGTACGCAAATGAAACCAGCAGGCAGCTGTTCACGGTATTCTCGTCATCAACCTTTTCTTCTTTGCGCGCCAGAATCTCAATGTCCAGCATGCTGCCTTCAAAAGCTGCAACAAGGTCTGCTGACTCTAATGATTTTTCTTTGAGCGTCAATTTGCCGACGTGGCTCAGGTAGGGCTTCACCCAGGTGATGTACATCTTTATGATCTCAAAATGCTGCTTCAGATATTTCAGCATGAAGCGCTTTCTTGTCGCATGCTCTTTGTGCGTGCGCAGCTTCCACTCGATAAACTGCCGGAGATGCCGCTGCAGCACGCGCACCAGATTCCGGTTAAACGTTTCATCCAGCTGTTTGACATACGCATCCAGCTCCGGCTCGCCCCGAAAAGGGGGAGTGTCAAAGAACAAGTCCGGCAAGGTGATGAACTCTAATTCCCGGGCCATGCCATACACCGATCCGGGGCTCTTGCCGCCGCCTTGCACGAGATCGATGAAAATGCCTTTTAACGTTATTTCTGCACTTTTCTTTCGTTCGGCTATCGGCTTGGGCAACTCCGCAGCCGCTTCTTCATAATACGTCAGCCGTTCATCTAAAATGCGCAGCTCGCGCACCATCTGGAACAGCTCTTTTATCATCTTTCCTGCGGTGGCGAGGAACTGGGAAACGCGGTCCTGCTGTGCTGCCAACCGCTGCTGAGACACGCCGAAAAAAGCGGAATTTTCTGCGGCAGCGAAAGCATCTTCCAGCTTTTCGATGACGGGAAAACTTTCTTTCAGCACATCGAGAATCCAGAAATAGGGCTCTTCCAGGCTGAGGTCGTACACTTCCCAGGAGAGGCGGAATGACTGGATGGGCTGGGGGAAGCCAGTCTTGGTATATTGTGCATCCAGAACTTCAGTCTCTTCTTCTTTCTTCCCCTCTTCTTCGGCTATGAAGCCAAATTCTTTTAGCAAAGCAGAACGGTCCATCTCATCACCTGTTTATAGAAAGAAGGGCTGAGAGATTAATAAAGGTTTTGGGGGGAGAAAAACAGGATTAAAGAAAACAAAAGAGAGATCAGAACAACAGCGTCGCCAGGTTGGCAAACCCGTTGAAAATCATCCCACCTGCCAAGCTGTCCGTCACCAAAACCAGCAACAACACTAAAATCCTCCCTAAAGAAATAAACATTTCCCGCTGGACGAAATAAGCAGCCGCATGCCGCTGCCCTTTATCATACACCAAAGCCCCTAAAGGAGCAGCCAGAAAGCCCAGCGTCAGCGCTCCAAAAATAGTCACGCCAAAAACGTGGAGCGTCGTTCTGACCAGAGCCCGTAAAAACCAGGAAATAGATTCGAAGCCCGTCACCAGCCAGACGATTTTCCGCTTGCTGGTGTGATCACTGTACCTGCCCATGAACCAGATGACGAGCGCACTAATCCCGGATAATAGAGAGCCAACGACACCGAGAGAAAAATAATTGCCGAGAATGAAAAAGATGAACAACGGCCAAATGGTCCCTTCTGCAGTTGCGCGTGATCCTTGCGAAACGAAAAAAAGCGCATTACGCCAATCGCCCCGCTGCAACAGGGAGCGCCAGGAAAAATGATACGGAACGTGCTTTTCTTTGCTCGAAAAAAGTACCACAGCAGAAAGCAGCAGGAAGAAGGATGCAGTCGCAAAAACAACGGGGAAGCCAAAAGCAACGATCAGAAAGCCGCCGAGCAGAGGGCCCAGAAGGGAAGCCAGGATAGAAAAGACCATTTGCAAGCCGACTTCTTCACCACGATGCTGATGGTCGCTCGCTTTCACAAAAATGAGGTGCATGCCTATCCAGTAGAAAGCGATAGCAACTCCTGATAATATGCTCAGCACGAAAAGTGGCACCGGAGAAAAAGGCAGCCGGTAGAGCAAAAAGATGAAGCCGAGATAGAGGGGCACGCTGACAAAAATGGAATGCTTCATGCCATAGCGCGCAGCAAAAGCTGCAGCAAAGGGAGAAGCTAGTCCCAATGCCAAAGCAAAAAAAATGTAAAACCACAGCGTCTGGACCAGCGGATACTGCAGCTCGACATAAAAATAGAGCGGAACAAACAAGCTCAGCAACGACAGCGCAAAAGAGCGGATGGCTGTCGACAGGTACACCTGCGTGAGATCTTTTCGGGGAAAGAAGCGCCACCACAGCGGGTCATGATTGAGATGCATACCCCAAGAACAAAGTTTTTAAAGGGATATAAGCTTTTTGGGAGCATGGACCTGTGGTCTAGTGGTTAGGACGTCCGCCTGACTCGCGGGAGGTCCCCGGTTCGAATAGCCCAAGTACGCTCAAAGGTACGCCTTTGGCGCACCAACAAAATCGTTGTTTTGTTGTGTGCGCTGGGCGAACGTGTGTCAAGTGAGGCTTTTGCTTCGCTTAGCCTCACGAGCAGCTTTTCAGCGAAAATGGGCATGAAAGTCCGGGCAGGTCCATACTTTTATTTTTTAGTCAAAGAATTATGATTGACCGTCTTCTCTGCCCACAATCGTTTCAAGAAGAACTGCGGTGAGGGACAGCAACAATGGACCGAGAAGGACGCCCAAAGGTCCAAAGAGTAGCACGCCGCCGAAAACGCCCAACAGAATCAGCGCTGGATGCACTTTGGCTTTCCCACTCACCAGCTTGGGCCGGAGTATATTGTCAACACTCCCCACAAAGAGGAAAGAATAAACAAACAAGCCAATACCTTTCAGTAAAAGCAGATTGTCATTCTGGAAAACCCCTTGCAGGAACAGGAACGCTGAAGCAGGGATCCAGATGAAGCCCGTGCCCAGAAACGGAAGCAACGCTAAAAGAGCCATGACTAATCCCCAGAAAAGGGGAGAGGGCACGCCGAAGAGAAAGAAGCCTAAAGCGCCTAACGCTCCTTGCAGCAGAGCAATCAGCACGTAGCCATAGATTAACCCATGAACAATTTCCCGCAGCCGCGTAATGACATATTGATACCGCCGGGGATGCACCTGCAAGTAATGGGAGACTGATCCCACCACTGTTTTCCCCTGCAGCAGCCCGTAAAAGAGCAGGAAGAACATGATAAACACATTCAGAAGAATGCGGGGAATGCTCAGCAAAAAAGAAGAGCCTTTCTGGATAATCCAATTTGTCACTGTCCGCAGGGTTTCCTGGACTTGAAATTGAATTTCCGGATTTTTTCCAAATTCCTGAATAGCCTGGCAAAACTGCAGCTGGCAATCCGTAAAAATCCCCGTGGCCACTTTCTGCTTAATGACCAGATAGATGACATACGATTCTTCAACGAGCGTTTTCACGAAGAAAACGGCCGGCACGACAAGTAACGCCAGAACCAGCAGGCAGACCAGAATCGCAGAGATCGTGGGCTTTTTGATTCGCTTGGTCAAAAACGTATGCAGCGGGTAAAAGACGTACGCTAGCAATGCACCGAGGAAAATGGCGCCAAAGAAAGGGCGGACAATTAAAGCTGCAAGGACAAGTAGGAGTACAAACAGCAGGGCTGGAACGTACTTACGATATTCGATTTTCACTCACCTCTTTTACTTATGCAGAACGATTAACAGGTATATAAATTTACCTCACGTGCTCCTGTTTTGTGATAGAGAAGCAAGAAGTGACAAAAAATTTATTCAAGAGCAGAAAAAGAGAATATTAAAAAAAAAAAAAAGCCGGTATTCGGCTTATTCAGTGGTCTCTACAACCGTCGGCGCACTGATGGTTGCGTCACTGTAGGTCGTTCCCTCCACTTCTACTTCCATTCCGGAGAGCTCTTCCCACCTGTTCGCAATCAAAGAACCAGCCAACCTTGTGTCTGCACCACTATGTCCAGCAACCAGCATGGCCACATTACCATTGGCATGCTCGAAGAGCTTTATGCGAGCTTTTCCAGCCGTGAAGCCTTCAGTACAGTCTGCCGGATTTCCCAGCAGCTCTGCTGCCACGGTGTTGACACACGGTCCGCCAACCACAATCAGGTTCTGCGCCGTTACACTGGTCACTTCGCTGTCCAGCTTGCTGGCAACGCCCACTTCGACTTTCGTCAAATCGCCACTGGCAGATTTCTTTGACGTCGTCGCGCCGCTGGTGAAGTACACTTGCGGCAGACGCTGTTTCTCGGGGTATTCTATTTCCAACTCGTCAGGATCACTCGCTGGCTCTCTAAAGGTAACTTTAGCACCCATAGAGGTGTAGCCGTAGCTGATTTCAGACTCGCCTTCCGGCGTGAGCAATGACAGCTCACCAGCAGTGCTCAGGCGCAATTCTGGGTCTGTAGTAGCAGTGATGTTCCATGCCACCGAACCAGTCGATATCCCGTTTGCAGGCATGAGATTGTCGTAGTCATCAGCGTTTGGCGTTGTCATGGTCCACATGAAGATATCTGGGTTTGAGACATTACCCTCACAGCCGGTGTCGGAACCAGGCAACTCATTGATATCGGCACGATCGGCACAATCCTGCGCAGGAACCATGGAGTTGTTGGTGCTAAATGCCCACTCGCTGCCATAGAAATCAACAAAGTTAACTTTAGCTCCATTGACATTAGATACGGCAGCATTTCCACCAAGATCAACCCTAACCTGGAAGTCATCAACATTGGTGTCTGAGTAGTTCTCAACGATGAAAGAATTTCCTCCAATCTTTATCGTCGCCACAGTGGTGAACTGGGTTGTTCCCGTTCCCACAGAGTACTCCAAAGTTTCGCCATTACCAGCATTCTTAAACTGGATCTTTGGGCTAGTTTTTGTCCACCTATCTGCACCTTTGTACTGCAGCAGGTATGATTTAGCTGAGCCATCAGTTGACGTGCCTGAGGTGACTACAAAGTAGTCGTCTTTGAACAACACTTTCGACTCGTTCAATCTCAGCCGTTTCTGGCCGGCACGGCCAGTGTTTACTTGAGTTTCCTCACCCATGCTTAAGTTATACTGGCTCTCGGCATAGGCCGTCGGTAAGTCTACCTGCTTGCCATCTCCATCAAACAGGCGAAGCTTGTATCTCCGCGAACCAGCACTTCGTACGCCGATGGTGTTTGTTTTCTCTGTTGTTAAACCAGAGTACTCGACATCAAACCCGCCATTCATCAGGACTTCTTTTTCCTCGCCAGCGACTTTTATCATATCACTCAACTTTTCGCCGGCAGCGACAAAGTAGTCATCCTGCGCCGTCATGTTTACCTGGATGTCACTGATGGAGAACGTGGTGTTATCATCCGTTCCCGTTACAACAACGGTTGTCCCGTCAATGTTTTCCGAGCCAATTTTCATGTTATAGGCGCCGCCAGATGTAGCTACCCCATCGTCTCGTAGTTCCATCTTGCTCGCTCCAACATAAAAAGTTACTGAGTGGACGCCGCCCGCATAATCCTGGTAAAGGATTTCGCTCACGCCAATCTCGCTTTTGTCGCTTAAAACAAAGGTCTCGCCAACTTTCAATTTAGTAGTCAGTTCACCATTTACGGAGAACTTGGCTTCATCAGCGTCGATAAATGACACGGCAACATCGTAGGTCTTATCTTTGACCGTATAACTCTTGGATTCCCCTTCCAGCAGGACATCTCTTGTTGAGCCGGCCATGAGTGTCAACTTGACACTATTTTGGACCGTCGCTGAGGGCCTTCTCGCCTGAACGACCGTATAGTCCTTCCCCAAAAAGGAGATGTCAGTATTCTCAAAGTCGTCCAGATAAGTCCCCGTTGTGTCTGCAGTACCAGCGGAATCCGTTATGTCGGATTGGGCTGTAGAGCCAAACTCCAGCACATACCGGCCAATTTGCTGACTATTCTTAATGAAGAGGTGTGCGTCAGACACATCATCGTTATCGTCCTCCACATATTTTACCACCCGGCTAGTTTTGAGGTCTGCTCCACCATATTCGTCAAAATACAAGAATTGCTGGTAGGTGTATTCGTTCTCATTTGTGGTCCATTTTCCGTCCGCGAGAGCATCTAATTCGTCATCGCCGACGACGGTGAGCATATCCCTAAACGTTTCCCCCACTATTGAGCTAGAGGTCACGTTACTATTCGCCAGTTCAAATTTCTTGGCACTTGTTCCTACCAGCCAGGAATCTCCAGAGACCGCTGTGGTGGTAGCAGTTCCCGATCGCACTTTCATATTCGAAGCAATATCAATCGCAGCGATGCTGTCAACTGTATCTGCGCTTTCGCCAACAACTATCAAACCATTAAAAGTTCCATCTTTCACGAACATAGATGGGTACTCACTGAGGTCCGCGGCCATGGCACCCATGGCAGTTGCGCCCAACATAGTGACACCCGTACCTAACGCACAGATGCGCTTAATCACTCTTTTTATTTTCATGTTCTCAAACACCTCCACGTGTTGATTATCCTTTTTGGTTATGAAGTGCTTGTCACAGATCCGCTCATCCTATAAAATTTCCGAAATGCGCCTTCGAGAAGGCACTTTTTCGATTTTATAGGCAAACCTGCCGACTCTAGCATAAAACCTTAAAGTAACCTCTTCATACCAAAAAACGATTTATAAGCCTTTCGCAAGGGAGAAAGGCACAAAAAAGAGAAATTGAACAAGACTGTCCAAAAACGAAAAATTTTCTTTTTTTAGACGTTCATCATCAAAGGATGATAAAAGCTCTCGCCAAGAACTTTGTTCCATATCACGCAGATTAACCAGGAGAACCATACTCAAAGGGAGCACACGTGTGTTTATATAGTAATTGGTCCCTCGGGCTTAAGCGCGTACCGGTACTCAAAAGATAATCAAAAAATGAACCCCTCAGCTCTTCCTCTCCCTCAATTCTTCAAGGATTACTATCACCAATTTACGCAGCTGACCCCCATCCAGGAAAAAGCGGTTACTGCCGGTGTTCTGGAGGGAAAGTCCCTGCTCGCCTGCGCTCCTACGGCTTCCGGAAAGACGCTTATTGCTACGATGGCCATAGCTTGGGCACTGGAAATGGGAAAAAAAGTAGTTTATTTAGTGCCGCTAAAAGCGCTCGCTGCCGAGAAACGGAAAGAATACGAGGCACTTTTGGCGAAGACTCCCTATCGAGTCGTTCAAGCCATCGGTGACGTTGATTCCCCAGAGGAGCATCTCAGTGAGTATGATGTGCTTATTCTCACTACGGAAAAGCTTGATGCCATCCTGCGCCACGGAGCCTCTTGGCTAACTGCCGTAAAAACCGTTGTTGTTGATGAAATTCATCTGCTGAACGATCCAAGCCGCGGCCCAACGTTAGAGATACTATTAACTCTCTTGAAGAAGAGCATTGGAATGCAGAGCAATCTTCAAATCATTGGATTGTCAGCAACCATAGGAAACCCCCAAGAGCTGGCAGAGTGGCTGGGAGCAGCATTGATCATGGATTCCTGGCGGCCGGTTGAATTAAAAAAAGGAATCTATTGCCAGGAGAAAGCAGAGTATTATTAGTAAGACGTTAATTAAATAATAATAATAATAACTTAAGAATAAAAGCTTAGAAGAGAAGTTCGCCGAAGAGAATCTATATCATCGTTTGGAGGCATCCCCCAATACCTGTTTCAGAAAAGCAACTTTTTCTTTCAATTCATCTTTCCGAACATACTGCAAAGCAATGGCCTGCTCATAGCAGCGTATCGCTGCCTCCAACTCTGCTTGCTTTTCGTGGACAACGCCGAGGTTATAATAAACTCGCGCGCTCTTTGGATTCAGCTCGAGAGCTTTTTTTAGAGCAAATTGGGCCCCATCATATTCCCCCAGTTTTTCGTACACCGCTCCCAAATTGGTATATGCATCTAAAAACAAAGGGTTATAGTGAACAGCCAAAGAGAAATACTGTGCTGCTTTCTGCAGGTTGTCGCATTTAAAATAGCAGAATCCCAGCCCAAAATGGGCCTCGGCGGACTGCGGCTTTTTCTCCAAAACGCGTTGAAACGTGAAAATCGCTTCATCAATCTTCCCTTGCTTCTGTTGAACAAGAGCAAGATTCAAAAGGGGGGTAATGGCCGTCTGATCAAGCTCTACTGCCCGCGCCAAAGAGTTTTCTGCCAAAGCAAACTCGCCCAGTTGCTTGTACTGGATGCCGAGTTCATAATGCGCTTTGGCATTGTGAGAGTCTTCCGCAACCTTTTTCTGGGTAATTGCAAGGTACTTTTCCGTTTTTGGGCGGCTGGTTTCTGCTCCGTAATGGTGTACGGGAACAGACAAAGTAAGAACTTTTCCCCGCTTCAGGAGCGCTTGCTCATCGATAAGCTCATGTATTTTGCCCTGGAAAGCAAGGCTTTCCTGGCGTTGAAAAAGCCGCACTTTTAGAGAGGGATACCATCCCTGAACGCTTTTTGCAAATGGATCATTCAAAACCGGCTGCCAGCCGCTGAGAGAAGAATCGTTGCTATAGTTCCTGGTGAGCATCCGAAACCCCGCAACACCCCCTTCGTTCACGGCTTCTTTTATCTTCTGGCCATCTTCTGGCTCCAGAACTTCATCAGCATCCAAGATTAAAATCCAATCGCCAGTGGCATATTTCAATGATTCATTCCTGGCAGCCGCAAAATCATCGCACCATGTAAAATCATATACTTTAGCGCCAAAAGTGGAGGCAATCTCTTTTGTTTTATCAGTACTCCCCGTATCAACTAAAATGATCTCATCGACAAGCTCCTGCACGGACCGCAAACATTGCCCCAAGAGAGCCTCCTCGTTTTTGGCAATCATGCACAGAGAGATTTTTGGCGAGACCTCCACCCCCAACTGGTTATCGCGCTTATTGGCCATTTTTGCTGAGTTTCTCTTGAATGTACCTGATTTGTTGGTGGAGCAACTCGCTTTGTGCCGAGCCCAGCTCCAAAGCTTTTTGATACGCTTTAAGTGCCTCCGAATAATTTTGAAGGAGAGAATGATTATACCCCAACGAACGGAGAATCCGCTCATCTTCGCTGATGGATGCTGCTTTTGACAATACTTCTATCGCTTCAGGAACTCGCCCTAAATCCCGCAGGCGATAACTTAAGTGCAGCAAGTATTCAATATTCTCCGGCTCGAGTCCGGCCGCTTTTTTACAATAATCGTACGCTTTTTCTTTGTCTCCAATAGAATTATAGTAAATTGCTACATCATTATAGCTCTTGGCATAGAATGGATGCTCTTTGATGTTTTTAAAAGAAAGGTCGGAATAATACTTCTGTTTTTTAATGATGGACCCCCGTCCTTTCATTTCGTGATAATGATGGATGGCTGCTGGCAGTTTAGCCATTCTTTTAGTGGAACGAAGAACGGAAAACTTCACGGTTTCATGAACACAGAACTCAAAAGAAATGTCTTTCGAATTCTTAAAGAGCCGTAACACCTCGCAGGGGAAAAAGCCTTTGAATTTATCATTGGTTATTGGTACAAAATCAGGATGGGTCAAATAGATATTGGTGTAATGAAGCTGTAATAGATAATACGCATCAGCTTCGCTTTCCCCGACAGCATTTCGGATCTTTTCAGCGCTCTCTGCATCAAGAGCTTCATCTGCATCGAGAACCAGAATCCAATCTCCCGCCGCCTGCTGAAGCGCGGCATTTCTGGCAGCCGAAAAATCATCACACCATACAAAATCATAAACTTTGGCGCCAAAGGTGGAGGCAATCTCTTTTGTTTTATCAGTACTCCCCGTATCAACGAGAACAATTTCATCAACGAGCCCCTGCACGGACTGCAAACAGTGCCCCAGAATAGCCTCTTCGTTTTTGGTAATCATACAAAGAGAGATTTTGGGCCACTGCAGGAGTTTCTGGAAAGCTTCAAGAGATGTGTTCCTTAAGATCCATTGCCGGGCATAGGCGCCGGGCTGTTTTGAAAACCCTTTTTTTACCGTAACCGCGGTTTGATAGCGTTGTCTGACAACATCCAGTACTTTCTCGGCGTATTTTCCATAGGGATACGAGAAATGTTGCACTTTTGTGCCCGTCTGCTGCTCTATAAGCCTATCGGCAGCTTCAAGTTCAGAGAGGATACTCTTTTCATCGAGGGCCGCAAGGTTTTGGTGAGAATAGGTGTGAGACCCAATAGAAAATCCTCGTTTTGAGAGCTCTCGGACCTGCTCCCAAGGTAAGAATTGTGAGTAGCTTTCAGAGGGGGGAGCTTTATTTTCGTTGATCCACTGCGGAACAATATAGGATGTTGCAGAAAAGCCGTATTTTTGCAAAAGTGGAAAAGCATGCGTATAAACACCAAGACGGCCGTCGTCGAAAGTAATAGCGACGAGCTTTTCTTCTGTTGAACCGCCTTCTTCTACCCCCTCTTTTAATCTTTCAAGGGAGATGGTCTTATAGCCCTGAGCATGCAGAAACTGCATCTGCTCTGCAAAGGCTTCAGGAGAAACACACCATGGGATATCATAATCAGAGATGTCGTGGTACATGAGAATGGGAACGTCTTTGTACTGCATGAGATAACTCCTTTTAATCAAAGCATGCCAACAGGCTGTGAAACGCCTCTTCTGCATTCGCCGAGGAAAGCGATGCTTTATATATTTTTGCGGTGGCCCGCAACTGTTTTTTATCGAACAGGATTTTTTTTTCGCGCAAGAGCTTTTCCAGCCGGCAAAGGTATTCGATACACTGGGTTACATTCTGGGGCTTCTTGGTCTCTTTCGTCCGCTCAAAATCCAGCAGGACGGGCTGCAGCAGGGAGTCTATTATTATATGTTTCAAAGGATGATGCAACTCTTCTTTAGAAATGCCGAGCTGGTCGAGGCGATAACATTGCTCCAAGAGGCTTATCAAAGCTTCCCGAATAGCTCTCGTTGCTGTTTGCTTTCTGATCCAGTTTTCAAGATATTCTCCTTCAACAAATTCATAGACTAAGTAATTTTCTCCAGAAAAAAGAAAGCGAGGGCCGATACCCTCTTTATTCAGTATTTGTAACCATTGAGCTTCGTTCGCCATACGCTCCACCGCTTTACTTTCTTTCCGTTGCACTTTAATGGCAACTTTTACCAGCTGTTTTTCTGGGATATGGGTTTTTATGGGTGTATTCCGGTTAAGCATGCCCGCAAAAATGTCCCCGCGCTTGCCATGGGTGAAATAGTGAACATCTTCTATACCGTGACGCTCCACATCACGCAGAACTGAGCTCTTCTCAACGCTGTACACATATAACTCTTCAAACGCCAGCTTGTGCCGCCCTAATTCCTGGAACGTAAACAGCTGATGGGAGATGATCTCCTCAATCTTCTCTTTATTCGTCAGTGAAGAAAAGAGAAAGAAGATTTTCCCTTGGCTGGTCAGATAATCTGCCGCTTGAGAGAAGAAGCGTTCGGCAAGTTCCCAGCCCTTCTTGCCGCCATAAATCGTCCGGTCTTCAATCCCTGAGTCCTGAGGGAGATACGGCGGATTAAAGATGATAGTGTCAAATTTCCCGGCAATCTGCTCAAACAGATCGCTTTGCAGAACTCTTATCTTCTTTGCGGCAATCTTCTCTTTAGCGATTTTTTGCCTAAGCTGTTCAATGACCTCTTTATCGATATCAGCAGCCAAGACTTCCCGCACGCGAGGGGAAGCCGCAGCGGCAAAAGCCTGAATGCCAGAGCCCGTGCCCATATCGAGCACACGGCCGAGAGCATATTCTTTTACGTACTTTTGCAAGAGGAAAGAGTCTTCGGCGGGCTCGTAGATGGCCATAAGCTTAAAAATAGAAAGAACCTTGATAAATATTCTGTAAAAGAATTATTTTTTGAGACGAGCCACTCTTTTCTTCTCTTTTTTGAAATACCGCCAATAGAGGCCTATGTAAACCCCTGTTGTTATCATCGCAATAACATACTTGATAACCAACGGTGGCTGGGAGATGAGTAACGCATAGATAAGAGCAATGGTACTCGCAACAAGAAAAATGACAAAGAGCAGTAGACTAACACCTCGCGTATCTTTCATCTTAATGGTCTTAATCATCTGGGGGATGATCATTATGGAAAAGAGAAAAGTTGCGATCCAACCGAGAACTTGTGCAAAGTCCATATTTTTCAGCTTCACGGCACCATTTATTAGCGTTATGAAATGATGATTAAGTCAACTAAACGTCATCTTTAAATATTAGTTCTTCTTTCACTGTTTTAAGAGGTGATTGATATGATTATTTGTGAACTGTGTGGATCACATAATGTAGCGAAAAAAGGGATGAGACACAATGCTTCTGGCTCAAAGCAAAAGTTTTTCTGCCACGATTGTCAAAAATGGTATGTCCATGATGATGGATTCAAAAGAATGAGAACAAAACCAGAACATATCGTTCGTGCCTTGCATGAATATGGTGACGGTGCATCATTTAAAAAAGTAAAAGAACATCTCAAGCAGCATGATAAAATTAAAATATCTCGATGGGCAATTCGGAAATGGGTGGTTAAATATTCCCATCTCCTAAAAAAAACGAGCAGAAACTCGGCACTCCAAAGATTAAGGGGCGTATCCATTTCGATGAAAAGTACACCAGAGTAAAAGACCATTGGGAATATCGGCTCACTGCGATTGATAGCAAAACAAAATTAGTTCTTGCCGAAATTGTCGTCATAGAAAGGACAAAGGAAGCATGTGTGTCCTTTCTCCAGCAGATTAAAACGTGGTGCTACCAACAGATGCTGGAACAATACAAGAAAGAATTGAAAAAGCCAGTGAAAAACAGAAGGTTAATCATTTTTGTATCTGATAAGTTTTGGAATTATAAAGCTGCGTGGAAAAAACTGTTTTCTAGAATTACTAAAATTAAATTTGGGGTTCCCATCGCCTGTAAAAAATTTGGATTGAAGCATAATAACAATGCGGTGGAAAGACATAATCGTGAATTGAGTAGAAGATTTGATGCTCTAAATGTATTTCAAACGCATGAAGGCGCAGCATCAACATCAGCACTATGCAAAATTCTGCATAATTATATCAATCCGCATAGTATGCTTCATGGAAAAACACCGGCAGAGAGCGCAGAATTAATGCTGCCGCTGGGAGAAAACAGATTGCTTGATCTCATAAAAATTGCCAGAAAAGTGGAGATGACGACAAGTTGACTTTATCTGAAATGATAAGCTAAAAAAACCTGAAAAACCGGAGAGAAATCTATTTAAAACAAACCAATCTGATTGCCCCGTGGGCCTGTGGTCTAGCGGCTATCTTATGAAAGACCGCACATGACAGCGCCCTTACACTCATCAGAGAAGTAAGGCGTTAATCCCCGGTTCGAATCCGGGCAGGCCCAGTACCAGAATGCCCGCAAAAACATGAATCTTGAAACAATAACTGCAGCTTTGCAAAAAGCGTGGTGCTCGGAAACCAGTTCCGACCCCGACCATTGGCACCCGGAAAACCCGGCGTGGGGGCAATGCGCGGTTACGGCTCTGATGGTCAATGACTATCTCGGTGGAAAGATTATCTGGGCAGAAGCGGCACTTCCGGATGGAAGAAAGGTATCCCACTATTTTTTAAAACTTCTTTTAGGAGGCATCATGTACAGCTTTGTACCAGACAATCCCGGCAAGTAGAGTTTGTAATTTGGATCGTAGTACATGTTCTTTCTGTTGCAGAATCATAAACTAATTCATCTAGCACCGTTGACACCATACTCCCCGTACCTGCTACTTTGGGCATATCTAAAATGGACCTTCCATTCCAACCACGTATCCCATCAACCCAGTAATTATACCCAGAAACTCTAAAATAATTAGTTTCAGCATTAGCAACAATCCTCAAAACATTGTAACCAACACCCGCATGCCATAGATTAGCTTCCGGCTGACAGAAATAAGTGAAATACCATCCCGGTTTGGTATAAGTTAAATCAGTAACGATATATGGAGCAGGATGCACATACCAGCGACCACCAGATTGATCGCCATAAGCAAACGGACTACCCCCCCCATCACCATAATAAAGATACCCTGCAGCTTTATCATTCTCTCCACTTTTTTCTCCGAAGTAAACCCAAGCCCCAAAACAGGTACCCGTATCATCATCGTCTGTTAATCCGTAAGCCATAAGACTAGACGCTCCATCACCAATAACGCAGGCTTTTTCCCCTTCCTTGGAAATAGTATCTGTTACATCAATACCAGAAACTTGAACCCAGCCGCTATTAGGAAGATCCTCACAATCCTCATAGAAAACATAATCCCGAGCATCTGTAGACCAATCTTCTCCTAAAGAAACAGTACATAATCCCTCCACAGAACACACCTCTCCTGCAGTACAACTCACATCTAATGCGCAGGTAGCACAGTTTTCGCCTGCATCTACAATTCCATTGCCACAAACTACATCTTCCGGCAAGGGCAAGCAATAACTCTTCGTCGCATCGGAAGGATCCGCTTCACAGCCATATCCATCAGGACAATTATCATCAGCATTATTACAATTGGTTAAATCAACTCTAAACTCGTGCGCCATCCATTTATTGTCATGGCAATTGAATTGTTTTGTTATCGGATTTCGTGAACAGGCGTAAGCGAGAAGATAATTTGCTTCGGCTAAATCATAATCAGCCAAACTTATAATAAAACTCCGTGTTGCTTTTCCAGTTGCGGTCAAGCGCAGCCAATTTGAATTTCGTACAGGAGAACATCCCTCAGAGCAGCTATACTCAAATTTCCGCCACTTTCCATTCTTATCTGTCTTGTAGCCATAACGATACACTAATTGGTCTTTTTCTACACGAGACTCTTGTAAAATAGAAAGATCTGGGCTCCATAAACTCACTACCGGATCAGGAGAAATAGAAAAATAGCCCGTCGGATCAGCGTACCCTGCTAACCGTAACTCATCCGTGTACGCCTTTCCCGCTAATGGTACAATTGAACCGGGCGCCTTCGGTTCAGGCGGCAAATCTGCTTCAGAAACTTCTTCTAAAGGAGCTTCCGGAACCGTCGGAGCACAAGCCACGACAAAGAATAAAACCAACAATAGACCACTACAGTAAATTTTTTTCATTACAAATCACTTCCTCTTTTTTGTGATACAGAGAGATTTAACTATTATTTAAACATTCGTTGTCCTTTGCAAGAGAATGAAATTACATTTGTGAAGGGCGCCTGCGCAAAAGGAGATATAAAACCAAAGCCAGTGTTACTAGATTGGAAACAAGGAGGAATGTCTCAACAAGAGAGAAACCCGTACGGCTTCGCTCTAGCTCTTTCATCTTTTTCTCTAACTCTTCTACCCGTTTTTCTAGGGAAGGACTTCTCGCGACTTCCCCTAAAGAGAGAGCATCAGCATCTTCTTCGGAAGGTTCAGCAGCGGGTGTTACTTCCTCAGGAGAAGACGAGCCAAAGTCTTCGGGAACGGGCGGTGGTGGCGGTGGTGGTGCTATGGCAAGAGGAAGCAAGAGCAAAGAGAAAATCAAAACTACAACAGCGACCGGATATCTTCGCTTTTTCACTCCACGCTTAAAAGTGGCTGAATAATTAAACTTTTTCGTTAACGGTGGTGTAGTTACAACAAGAAACAGAAACAAAGTTAGACAGAAGCAGGGCCATTTTCATCTTTCTTTTCCTCATTTTTCTCTTCGGCCGTTTTTGTCTTCTCCGAACCTTCAGAGGCCATGAGAACCTCATTGACAACCGCTGCTGTCTCGTCTTTCTTCGTCGTTTCATTTTTCTTAAAATTCACTTTCTGCCACACGTTTTCCCCCAACTTTTTGGTATGGCTAGTTACTTTCACCAGAATCCCGCTGAGTGTTCCCAAAGCAGCAATGATGGCCGTAATTGCCAGCGCATTGTCTTTCAGCCACATCATCATGGTCTGCTTCTGCTTCTGGGCATGGTCCAAATCGGCAGTAATGTCTTCCACCGCCGAAAAGACAATATCCAAACCGACTGCCGCCCCGTTGAGGTTTCCCGTCAAGAGGCTCTGCTGCGCATCCTGCAGGCGGCGTTTCACATCTTTAATGCTCTCAAACACTTCAGTGACCAAATACCCCTGCGCTTTTTTGTCATAATAAGTGCTCTCCTGCGCCTGTACGGCTTCTTTCAGCTGGGCCAGCCGCTGCTGCAGCTCTTCTTTGCTATACGTAACAGCAGGAGCTACTTCAAAAGTGACCGGAAAATTCACACCGGCAATCTTTAATGTCGCTGAAAGAGTGCCGCTACGCAGGAATTGGGCTTTGAGATTCAGCGAGTCTTCATCCCCCGCTTTGAGAACGGAAATGGACGTAGAGGAGAGATGGCGAATCCCTGGGCCGACCAGTTTGCCGCTGAGATCGGAGAGGGCTTGTTCTCCATTGTTCCGCAGAATGATAGTAATTTCATTCTCTCCTTCCTGTATGGCAGCGGGAAAATAAGAGGTAATGTTCAACCCCGCCGCGGGATTTTCCATCACAGAAACGAGGATGCTTTTCTGAACCGTGCTGTTTTGGGCATCGGTGGCGGTAATGACAATAATATAGTCCCCCGGCTGCTCAAAGGTCGTGCTTGGATTTTGTTCAGTACTGTCCGTCATTCCATCGCCATTAAAATCCCAAGCAAAGGTTACGGGTTCTTGCCTATCAGAGACGGCTGTAAAAAGAACATCCAGCGGCGCTTGGCCAGAGCTTGGAGAAGCATTGACGGTAAAAGTAAAAGGCTGTTCCACGGCTTCTCCGCTCGCATTGGAAGACGCATCTTCAGCCCGAACCATTCCGAAAAAGAAGAGGAGAAGTATTACAGTAATAAAGCAGCTCGTTTTCATGTCGAAAAGCGTGACCAGCCGTTCTTTTTAAAGTTTTAGCGGGTGGAGTACAAAAAGCAGAGAGGGGATGATGAAGCCAAAAACCCGCACGATTTAAATAGTATTAGCGATTTTTCTTCCTCCATGCAACAGCAAATCTTCGACCTCCTCCTTAACCAGGAAGAGGTGACGTGGAAAACCCTCTTGTTCGATCTCATAAAAAACGAACAGATGGATCCGTGGGACGTTAATATTAGTCTGCTGACGCAGCGGTATATCCAAGCCATCAAAGCCATGCAGGAGCATGATTTCCGCATCTCCGGAAAAATTCTCCTGGCAGCAGCGCTGCTCTTGAAACTAAAATCAGCCCATCTCGTCGATAACGATCTCACCAGATTTGATGCGCTGCTGAACCAGACAGAAGATGCACTGCTGGAAGAAGAGTTCTTCGATGAGCTGGCGGGCAAGAAAGTTCGGGGAAAAGAAAGCTATCAGCTCATCCCGAGAAATCCCCAGCCGAGGCAGCGGAAAGTTTCCATCAATGACCTCGTCGAAGCCCTGCAGCGGGCCATGGCCTCCCGCCGGCGGTTCATTGAACAGCATCGCCCCGTTCCTTTTGTTGTTCCCAAAAAAAGCATGGACGTTCTGGAAGCCATCCGCGATATTTACCAGAAGCTCAATTATTATATCCAGAAAGAAAAAACCGAGCGACTGGCGTTCTCCCGTCTTGTGCCCCCGCGAGCCGGCCGTCGGGAAAAAGTGATTACATTCCTGCCGCTGCTCCACCTGGAAAACCAGCAGAAAGTGCTTATGGAGCAAGAGCAGCATTTTGCAGAGATTTACGTGAAGCTGACTAAAAAAGGGAGTGGCAGCTCCAGCAGTGCCGCTTAGGCTAAAAAACAGCATAAAGCTTTTAAAGATTGGTCGGGGCTTTGAGTGGAGAGTGGTTTCTCGGTGTTCTCTAGGCAAAGTAATACCCCCTCTGCACCAGAGGTAAAGCAAAATAAAAATAATCGGAAAAAGTTGTCGAAAAAACATGAAATCAACCCAAGATATTCCTGTGCCCCAGAAAATTGTCGACCAAGTGGTGGGGCAGGACGAAGCAGTGCAAATCATCAAGAAAGCGGCCTTGCAGCGCCGGCACGTCCTCCTGATCGGCGAGCCGGGAACCGGCAAGTCCATGTTGGGGCTCGCGTTAGCAGAGCTGCTGCCGAAATCATCCCTGAAAGACATTCTGGCCCTGCCGAATCCGAACGATGAGAACAATCCGCTCATCCAGACGGTGCAAGCAGGAACAGGCAGAGAAGAAGTAAAGAAATACTTCCTTGATGGCAAGCAGATGTTCCGCAACAACAATTTCCTGCTGTTTGTCGTCGCCATCATCACCCTCTTAGCGCCGTGGTGGATCCGCAACCGGTACCAATCTGACATCATGTTTGCAGCGTTTTTTCTCGGGGGCATTCTTTTCCTGGCAGTATTTTCCATGATGCTCAGCATGGGCCAGCGCATGTTCGGCATGCAAAAAGTCATTGTCCCGAAAGTCATCGTCGATAATTTCGGCAAGAAAGAAGCGCCGTTCTTTGATGCGACGGGGGCACATGCGGGAGCGCTCTTAGGCGATGTACTTCATGATCCGTTCCAGTGTTTTAGTCATTTGCAAGTAGTGCACAAATTAGGGGTGGGAGATGTACAGATAAACAATGAGCTTGACAAATTATTTTTCGAGCATGAAAAAAACATAAAAAGAAATGAAAATAATTACGAAGCAATATTCCTCCCTAAAAATGAAATGAGAGTGTGGGGTGAAACAGATGGTTCCATTTCTCCAGTCGAAGTTTTATCATCCAATAGACAGGATCATATTGGTGAAATGATAAAATTAATTACCTCCGAAAATAAGGGACTTGTCATTACACCAGAACACAAAGTAGCTCTTTGGAAGAATGGAAAAATTGCCTATGTTGAAGCAGGAGGCATTGAGGAAGGGGATGAAATTGTGAGTAGCTCTGATGGTATCATTGATGAACAAGATATCATCAATACTTTTGATGAGCGACAGCAAAAATTAGCGAAATCATACTACCATTATTTAAAATTAAAAACGCAAAACTCTTCATGGGGGTACAAGCGGCTTGCAACTAAACTGGGTGTTTCCTCCGGAAGAACAAGATGGTGGTGGGACAACCATTCTGCTCCAGTTCCCGTACAAACCGTAGAATGGCTCAAGAAACAGGGGTTAGTTCATTTAAAGATAGATAACCCGAAACTCCAACTTATAGCGAAAGTTCTTGGAGCCACATTTGGTGATGGGGGGATTACTGAGAACCTCAATGAAATATTCTTCTCAAGTTCAGAATTAGAAGCTACTCAGGAATTTGGGAGAGATTTAATGAGCATTTTTGGATATTCTATTGACAACAACATGAGAACAACCCGGGGGGGAATAAATGAAACCTCTTTTTGCTACCATAACACAAACAGAAACATTATCCGATTCTTTAAGGCACTGGGAGCTCCTATTGGTAAAAAAACAACGATGAATCTAGTCATTCCGAGTTGGATACCATTACACGAAGAATTTGAGCATGAGTTTTATGGCTCCCTCTTAGGGAGTGAAATCGGCATTTCTTCTGACGGAAAATGTGGCGCTCGTATAGAGTTTGGAATTTCCGGAGAACCAAAGCTTCAGTCAAACAGAATTCAGTTTCTAACTAAAATAATTTGTTACTTAGATAGACAAGGCATTGCCATCGGAAAGATTCATAACTATAGCATTAAGAAATATGAGGGTACGAGAAGAATCTTTAGATTTATTCTCTCGCAAAAACTAGAGAATACCGAAAAATTTGCGAAAAACGTTACGATTAATTATTGTATTTACAAGAAAGATAACTTGAAGAAATATCTCTCAAACTTTGAAGAAAAGATGCACAAAAAATATTGCCGGGGTGTCAACAAAGGCCAAGGGGCAGAAAAAGTCATGAATAAATTGGGATTAAAGCAACACGAGCTTTACAATATCTTAAATAATATAGGGGTTCCAACAGCATGAAACTCGCCTCCCAAACCATCACCAAAATAGAACGGTTTCCGTACCAAGGTAAACTATACAATATTACCACCAACTCTGGAAACATCTTTGTAAACGGAATCCTTTGTAAAAATTCCGGCGGCCTGGGCACCCCCGCAAACCAGCGCGTGGTTGCTGGCATGATCCACAAAGCGCACCTCGGCGTCTTGTTCGTCGACGAGATTGCGACGCTGCATCCGAGAACGCAGCATGAGCTGCTTTCGGCACTCCAGGAAAAGAAATTTCCCATCACGGGGCAGTCCGAACGTTCTGCCGGAGCTATGGTGCGCACGGAGCCCGTGCCCTGCGACTTCATCCTCATTGCTGCAGGAAATTTGGAGACGATAAAGAGAATGCATCCGGCACTCCGCTCGCGGATTCGGGGCTATGGATATGAGATATACATGAATGAGACCATGCTGGATACGAAAGAAAACCGCCTGAAAATTGCCCGCTTTGTCGCTCAGGAAGTGAAAAAAGAAGAAGGGAAAATACCGCATTTTTCGCTGGAAGCTATCAATACACTAATCAGTGAAGCCCGGCGAAGAGCCAATCGCAAAGAGCATTTGACGCTGCATCTGCGCAACTTAGGTGGCCTAGTGCGGGCTGCGGGAGATTTGGCAAAAGAAGAAAGAGCGGATTATGTGCTCAAGAGGCACGTCCTGGAAGCCAAGAAACTGGCCCGGGCTTTGGAACAGCAGATTGCAGACAAGCACATCGAGCAAAAGAAAGAGTATGAAGTTATCGTAACGACGGGAAGCAGCGTGGGGCGAGTCAATGGCTTAGCGGTCATCGGCGGCGGATCCGCTTATTCGGGAATTCTCCTGCCCATCGAAGCAGAAGTTACTCCGGGCGGGAAGAAAGCGGAGATCATCGCCACCGGAAAGCTCGGAGAAATTGCTAAAGAAGCCGTCAAGAATGTTGCTGCGATCATCATGAAGCACTTTGGCGAAGACATCCGGGAAACCAAAGACATTTTCGTCCAGTTCCTGCAGACTTATGAAGGGGTGGAAGGCGATTCTGCATCCATCGCCGTGGCCACGGCCATCATCTCTGCGCTCAAAGGCATCCCCGTGAAGCAGCACGTGGCGATGACCGGCTCGCTTTCCGTCCGGGGAGAAGTCTTGCCCGTAGGCGGAGTTTCTTCTAAAGTCGAAGCAGCCATTGACACGGGCATTACGACTATTATCGTGCCGAAAGTAAACCTGCAGGACATCGTCATTGAGCCGGAAAAAAAAGCCAAAGTAACCATCATTCCGGTTACGACCATCGCTGAAGTGCTCGAGCATGCTTTGGACTGGCACGGGCACGAAGAGCTCCGGGGGAAAATCCTAACCACCGAGAAAAAAGCGTACGTATTAAGTTAAGTCTGCCCGCTTGGCCAAGAGGCGAGCTCGGAATTTCCATTGTTCAAAAGAAACACATTGTTCTGTTCCTGCGATAAAGCTGCAAGCTTTGGACGAGACTACAAGCCAGAA
>Ga0209542_10001370_pt1 | contig 57477 bp, 57 predicted proteins | sample RifCSPhighO2_01_FD_184028 | JGI IMG/M metagenome (GOLD analysis project Ga0209542, IMG submission 184028) | Soil microbial communities from Rifle, Colorado - Rifle CSP2_plank highO2_0.1 (SPAdes) (version 2) | ecosystem: Environmental > Terrestrial > Deep subsurface > Rock core/Sediment ... | reverse complement strand
CCGATTGTGGTTTGGGTGAGGTTGGGGTCGCTTGAGCCGGAAACACAGGCTGAAGCGGCGGCTGATAATAGTCCATTATTGTCGGTTTGAACGCACTTAACTCCGGCTCCGCCGAGGGATGAGAGTGTGACTGTTCCCCCATTCCCAATAGTTAAATAAGTTGAAGTCGCAGAAAGCGCGTCACTTGATGTTCCAATTCTGAAGATGCCGTCAATGGCGGACAAGAGCCAGTGCTTGGCATTTGTTGGAGCATCCGAATCTGTGAGAGATAAATATGGAGTTGATGAGGCAACCGAAAGTGTCCAGTTTGGGGTGGTGGTGCCGATGCCGATGTTGCCTCCGTAGGGATTTAATAAAAGACTATTGGTGATTCCTGTTGCGGCAATTGTTAAGTTGCCTGAAGTATTTGATATCGGCCCCGCAAAAGTAGAAGTTGATGTGTTAGTGACAATTAAGTTAGTGAGGGTGGTGGTACCGGCGGAAAGGGTGGAAGACAAAGTAGTCGCGCCTCCAACAGACAATGAGTTTGTAACAGTTTCGTCTGTTACGGATATCGATGAGCCAGCAAAAGTAGAACCAGTGATAGTGGCGCCCGAAATATCCACACCATAAAGATTGTCTATACGATTCATGGGGGCAATGGCAATAAAATTTGCGCTAGCGTTTGTTCCTGATTGGGATGTTAATTTATAAATTTCTGATTTTAAAGAATTTTCCAGTTTATTTAAATCATTCTGCGATATGCCGCTTATTGTTTTTTCAATAATTCTTTCAATAACTTGTTGCGATACTTTAGCCCCGCCTACTCCAAGCGAGGAAAATTCTCGCAGAATTGTAATGGGAATTCCTTTTTCTTCTCTTAATTTTTTAATATCATCTTCTAGTGTAATTATCTTTATTTTAAATTCATCCCCTACTTCTTGCTTAACAAAAACTGTGGGCGGAGGAAGAAGGTCTCCTAAAATAAAATCAGCGATTATTTTTCCGATGTTGTGAATAATGTTTTTAAAATCATATGAAAATGTAGCAAGTGAAAGTGTAACTTGGTCTGTACTTTTATAAATATCTGCACGTGAAATTTTTGGTAACTCCACCATATCGCTTGTGAACATGTGGCCAGTTACAGAAATCAACAACGCAAGTACGAGTGTGGCGATTTTAGAAACAGCAACTGGTATTGGGAAAGTTTCTCTTCCGCCAAAATTTTTGTCATGTAAAAATTTTGGCGGATGAATTTTGATTTTTGAATAATCAGATACTGGTTGTTCATCATTAGACACAAACGGCGACGGGTGTAGTCTGAAATGAGAAATTTTAGAATAATAAGGCGGTATTTTATTTTCTATTGGAGGTATAAGCGCTAATTTTTCTTTACTTGAAACAAAAGGAGACTCGTATGGAGTCTCTTTCCTAGCATTAATTATTTTTTGAGCGCCAAACCCTTGCTTGCCATTTTGGCTTTTATATTCAAGCAACGAGTCTTTTTCTATATACCACAGCTTTCCAATTTGTCGTGCCTTGATTTTTCCCGAGCGACAAAGCTCTCCGATGTAGTCGTTTGAGTATTTTGTTAAGCGAGCCGCAACTCTGCTTAAAATATATTTTTTTCCTTCAAAAACAAGATTTTCAGCAACCATTAAGTTGCATAAATTATACCTTAATTTATAAGGCTAAAATGTCCGAGAAATGCTTTAAAAATGTGGATAACTCGGGTGTCGTGAAGTAAAAAATTTATTATTTAAAATTTTTGTTTTTGAGCAAAAAATTTAACCGAGATATGAGATAAATAAACGATTTTCATTATTTAGATATTTTGTTTCATGAAACAAAACAGGTCTAAATCACCTTAGGTCTGTCCATTTATCGAAAATTTAACGAAAAATTACAAATTTATTTTGTTTTTTGGCTCTTTTCCCTCTAAAAATTCAATGATGTTTTCTGCGGCTAAATTTGCCATTTTCACTCTTGTCTTGAGTGTTGCCGAAGCTATGTGCGGAGTAATAACCACATTTGGAAGCTCTATCATGCCGGAAGCAACACTTGGTTCATGTTCAAACACATCAAGGGCGGCGCCGGCAATCCAATTTTCTTTAAGTGCTTTAACTAATGCCGCTTCATCAATCACAGGGCCGCGAGAAGTGTTCACCAAGTAAGCGGACCTCTTCATTTCCTTAAGACGTTCTTCATTTATAAGATGCTTAGTGCTTGGTAAGAGTGGTACATGGATACTTACAAAATCAGCAAGTCTTAAAACTTCTTCTACTGTGTTGCAATATTTCGCCCCATAGTTTTTTTCTAGATATTCATTCTGTTTTATATCATAGTAAATCGCATTCATATCAAATCCGCGCACACCGTGGTGAACAACTCGTGTGCCTATTCTTCCCGCCCCAAGAATCCCTAAAGTTTTGCCAGTTAGGTCAGCCCCCAAAAGCATCAGCGGTTCCCAACTTTTAAATTTTCCAGAACGCATAAATTTATCTCCTTCAACAATGCGTGTGGCAATTGCCATCATGAGCGCAAAGGTATGTTCAGCTACTGTGTTGGTAAGAACTTCCGGAGTATTGGTAATTGTCACTCCCCTTTCTTTGGCAGCGACTGTATCTATATTATTGTAACCAACAGCAAAGTTTGCGAAAATTTTTGCGTTAGAGCCCGCGTCAAAAATTTCTCCATCTATTTTATCTGTAAGAAGACAAAGCACTGCGTCGTATGATTTTTCTTTTAGCGCACTAATAAGTTCTTCTTTTGTAAGTACTCCGTCTTTTTTACTTACATCAACTTCATATCCTTTCCCTGCCAACATTTCAATTGCCGTCTCGGGAATCATTCTTGTTATATAAATTTTTCTTTGATTCATGTTGAACTTATTCTATCCCAAAAAACTACTTCCACAAAGAAAATCCGTATCCCCCAACTATTCCCGTGAGGTTTAACCTCACGGAATTCTAGGTGGGCAAACAAACTGAAAACTATAAATTACCTAGAAACAAACGCATCATAAAAATACCTGTAATTATTAGCTATTTTTTCTATTGCCTCTTCTTTAGAAATTTCCCCATTTTTAAATTTGGCCAAAGGATCAAAAAAGACTGTTCTTCCTACCGCAAACCCTATTATTCCTTCAATTTTTTTACCTTTTTTAATCCACATTTCTACATTTTTTTTATCTTCTCCCCTACCCAAGATAATTACCCCCACTTGAGCACGAAGAGGAGAGTTCCTCACCTCCCTCACTATTCGAGCATAGTCTGTTTCATTCCCCATACCTTCTATTTTCCAAACATCCGGTTCAATTCCATCTGACTGCAATTCTCGTATCATGTCCACGGTAAGAGACGGGCGCATTTCCCTATCATATCTTTCGTGATCACCGCCCATATTGTAAAGCTGGCTTACGGTCGGCGGAATAAGGGGCTCTATCAAAAATTTGTAACCTTGCCCGTGGGCGAAATCAGAAACAATTTTTAACCTTTCTCTTTGTACTTCATTATTTTTTTTATTTCCCTCCGGATTGTATCTAACCAACACCTTAATGAATATTGGTTTTATATTATTTACATGAGATTTAAAATCTTTATATTCAAATTCAAACATCTCCTGTCCACTTTTTTCAAGATTTAGACATGTAACGAACCCATGCGCGCGCGCGTCATGTAAAATAACTTCCCCATATTCCTCATCAACAAGTATTGCGGCATATTCTTTTGGAATACCAGAAGCAATAGCTACCTTAAAAGCATCATAAATAATTTCTTTTAACCCCCTTATACGCTCTGTCTCTCTTTCAGACGGGGCGCCAACAATTCCGAGTAAGGTTTTTGAAAACGAGGCGCGGTGGTCAAATGGAAGCAAATATAATGGCTTATCGTATCCAAGAGATTCATCCATATGGAAAAAGTATATCACGCACTATCGCTCACGGTGTATACTACTGATAATATGGCAAATTTAGATTTTATAGCTATCGGAGATATAACGACTGACGCCTTTATAAGACTTAGGGACGCGGAAATTCATTGCGACATTAACCATGAAAAATGCACTATATGCATGGATTTTGCCACAAAAATTCCATATGAATTCGTAAAAGTTGTCCCAGCGGTCGGAAATAGCGCAAATGCGGCAGTTGCCGCCGCAAGGCTTGGTCTTAAGACCGGACTTGTCACTAATATGGGTGATGACCAAAACGGCAAAGATTGCCTGACTCAGCTTAAAAAAGACAAGGTAAATTGTGACTACATTAAAATACATCCCGGTAAATCGACCAATTATCATTATGTATTATGGTACGAAGATGAAAGAACAATACTAATCAAGCATGAATCATACGAATACGAACTACCATTTCTAGGACTTCCAAAATGGATTTACTTAAGTTCTATTGGCGAAGCGGGAGCGCCGTTTCATTCTAAAATCGCAGAATATTTAAAAGAACGTCCAGAAATTAATCTAGCGTTTCAACCCGGGACATTCCAGATAAATCTAGGTTACGAAAAATTAAAAGATATATATTCGCGTACAAAAATTTTCTTCTGCAATATCAATGAGGCGCAAAGAATTTTAAAAATTGAAGAAAAAAGTATCCCAAGGCTTCTTTCTAAAATAAAGGAGCTTGGGCCGGAAATTGTCGTAATTACCGACGGGAAAAAAGGTGCGTATCTACATTATGAAAAAGAAATGTTTTTCATGCCGTCTTATCCAGACCAATCCCCTCCCTATGAAAGAACTGGCGCCGGGGACGCTTTCTCTTCAACATTTGTGGCAGCACTTGCATTAGGCAAAACCCCCCTTGAAGCGCTAACTTGGGCGCCAGTAAACTCAATGTATGTCGTACAATACATTGGTGCCCAAGAGGGGCTCCTTACACGCAAAAAATTGGAAGGGAATTTAAAAACTGCCCCAGACGGCTATAAACCGGAAATAATAATTTAAGTTGATGGTTGATAGGAAATAGAAAAATTGGGATTAAAAACTTGCGAGGTTTAGCCTCACAAGTAATAACTTAGTGTGTCCTACCCAAAAGTTTTTTTGCTTTCTTTTTAATGTTTGATACTCCCATACCATAATATTCCAAAAGTTCGGAAGGTGTTCCTGATTGCCCAAACTTATCATCAACACCAATAAATTCTATTGGCACAGCATGACCTTGCGCCAATATTTCTGCTACCGCGCTTCCCATTCCCCCCTTAATCTGATGTTCTTCAATTGTAAGAATTCTTCCTGTGCTTTTTGCAAGCGCGATTATCGCGTGTTCATCAATCGGTTTGATTGTAGCTAAGTTTAGGACAGAAACACCGACTCCTTCTCCTTCAAGCTCCAGAGCGACAAGTAATGCTTTATGAACTAGTGCCCCCGAAGCAATAATACCGATGGTATGCGTCGTGTCTTTTTTGGCTCGCCACATTATTTGTGCCTTTCCTATTTCAAATGGAGTAAGTTCTGTAGTTATAACCGGAGTTTTTTCACGGGCAAGGCGGATATAAACAGGGCCTTCCATCTTGGCTGCTGCCATAGTAGCCTTCTTTGCTTCAATACTGTCGCACGGAACAATTACTGTAATTCTTGGCATAACTCTCATAAGAGCAATGTCCTCAATCGCCTGATGCGTCCCCCCGTCTGGACCAACGGAAACGCCAGCGTGCGAACCGATAATTTTTACATTTGTATCATTGTAAGCAATCGTCGTTCTTATTTGTTCCCAGTTTCTGCCAGGAGAAAACATGGCATAGGAGGTAATAAACGGGATCTTTCCCATGGAGGCCATCCCCGAAGCAACGCCCGCAAGATTCTGTTCCGCCACTCCCATTTCCACAAATCTTTCGGGAAATTTATTTTTAAAAAGATGCATTTGGGTAGATTCGGTTAAGTCAGCACAAAGACCGACAATACGCGAATCTTTTTCGGCCGCCTCAAGTAGCCCAATACCAAAACCTTTTCGTATCGGCTCTTGCTCAATACTCGCGTCAAAAAGTTTCGGGTTTAATTTTGCGTCTAAATTTATCATTTATTTTTAAATGCAAAGGCGACAATTAATACAATAACTATGAGTATCCAAATTTTATAATTATCCATCCCGTTAGAGGCAGGTCGCGTTCGTAGAACTCTGCATATATTTATTGTTTAAAAACATACTTATCATTATACAATATTCATTACACAAAATTTACTCGACCGCGGCCTCTAACGGGATCCATACAATTTATTCGTGCTCACTTTTAATTTTTCCACCAAGTGTGCGTAATTCTCTTAATGCCACCTCGCCTTGCTCTTTATCGGGGGGAATACCGTGCCATTTAAAATCACGCTCAAACATGTGAACTCCTTTGCCGGGAATTGTGTGGGCAATGATAACCGACGGTTTTTCAAAAATTGCTTTGGCTTGTGTCACCGCTTCATTGATGGCGTGAAAACTGTGCCCGTCAATTTCTTGCACATGCCAACCGAATGACGCCCATTTTTCATGAAGCGGTTCAAGTGGCATAACATCTTCAGTAAACCCATCAATTTGAATATTGTTGCGGTCAATTATGGCTATAATATTATGAAGTTTTTCCTTCCCCGCAAGAAGCATCGCCTCCCAGGAATTCCCAGCATCAAGTTCCCCGTCCGACATAAGGCAATATATAAATTTTGAACTAGACTTACCGTGATTCATCCTGTCGGCAATTGCCATACCAACCGCCTGGGAAAGCCCGGAACCAAGCGGACCGGAACTTGTTTCAATTCCGGCCAGCCATTCCCGGTGCGGATGACCTTGCAAACGAGAACCAAACTTGCGAAGTGTTTTTAATTCACTTACGTGGAAATATCCAACATGGGCCATGGTGGCATAGAGCACTGGACAAATGTGGCCGTTTGAAAGAACCAATCTGTCGCGGTCTGGCCAAAATGGATTTGTGGGGTTGTGACGCAAAATATGAAAATATAACGCTACGAAAATATCGGCCATACCAAGCGGTCCTGCAGTATGCCCCGAGCCCGCCTCCACAAGCATTTCAATTATAGACTTACGGATAGAGTTTGCCGTAATCTCAAGGCTTTTTATTTTTTCGTCTGTTAAATAGGACATAAGCAGTTGATAGTTATTAGTTTACAGTCAATAGAAAATTAAACAACCGAAAAAAGTTCTTCGATTGCCCACTTGATATTCCCGCTCTCAAAAATAGCCGAACCGGAAACCAATCTATCGGCCCCCATCTCAACAAGTAACGGCGCCGTTTCAAAATTAACCCCGCCATCAATACTTATTATAAGATTGGGATAGTTCTTTTTTAACTGTCTTATTCTTGGAATTACCCTTTTGTCAAAAGGTTGACCCTGAAACCCAATACGCGATATTCCCATCAACTGCACAAAATCTATCTTATCCATAAATGGAGAAAGCGCTTCAAGCGAAGTGTCATTCCCCAAAGAAACACCGACCTCTATGCTTACTTCTTTCGCCTTCTCTATTGCTTCTATTATTTCATTCTCGCTAGTCCCCTCTATATGAAATATAATTCTCCCAGCATCCAAATTAATCAATCCATCTAAAATCTTAAGAGGATTCTCTATCATCAAATCAAATTCATATTCAACATCTTGCCAATACGGCAACCCAGAATCCTCTTTTACTAATTCTTCAAACTCCACAATATCGCTGTATGGCCAACTAATATTGGGTACAAAAATTCCGTCCATCACATCAATCTGGACAAATCTAACCAGCCCATTGACTAGAGAAACTTTTTCAGAAATATCTCCAATTGTTTTCGGCATTATCGCCGGAATGATTTCGGGCATAATTAATTAATTAAAAAATCTAGTTGTTTTTCCGGTATCCCCATTTTTTTGCCGTAATCAATGGCTTTCCCCCAAGTTGATTTATCCGAGTATTTTATTTTAAAAATATTATCTTTAAACACAACATAAACTTTATCATTATTTTCCCTCCACAAGTGAATGTACCACGGCCCATCATTTATATATTTCTGTAAATCTTTTATGTTATCTTCCATAATTTCTATTTCATAAAGCACCCAATTTTCGTCCTTGTACTTTTTAACAATTCTGACCTCATCCAATATTTTTCTATCATTGAGGCTATTTTCTACAATTACACCTTTATATAGATTCATTTTTTATCTATTTCAGCTCGTCAGTTTTATGCCAACCAACCCTATCACTACAACCGCTATAAATATTAATCTCCAAGCCGTAGCAGGTTCACCGAACATGTAAATACCGAGTACCGCTATCGCAACTGCCGATGCCCCAGTCCAAAAAGCATAGGCACTTCCAGCGGGAATTGTTTTTAAAGCAATAGAAAGCAATGGTATATCAATAAAAACCAAAATGTATCCAACTAAATTCCATGGCCAAACTTCAAGTCCACCAGACTTTTTTAAAACAATAAACCATACAGTTTCTATTACCGTAGCTATAAATAATAATGGCCACGCAACACTTGGATTAGACAGGAATTGAATCATAATAATTTTTATTTGTTATCAATTTTATTAATACGACGCACATGGCGTTCGTCGCCAGAAAATGCCGTGGTAAGCCACAACTTCACTGCATTCTTCGCTTCTTCGTCCGTTAAAAATCTCGCCCCTAAAGAAAGTATATTAGAATTATTATGTTCCCGAGAAAGTTTTACTATTTCAATAGGTCCGCCATAATATTCTGCTGCCCGCACATGGGGAAATCTATTAGCATCCATCGCCTCCCCTTCCCCAGACCCGCCCAAAATAATGCCACGAACATTTGTCGGATTATTAGAGACTTCCTCTGCCACCTTAGAGATAAAATCGGGATAATCATCGCTTTCTTTATATTCAAAAGCCCCTTTGTCTACAACCTCATGGTCTTCTTCTACTAAAAAAGAAATAAGTTTTTCCTTTAGTTCAAAACCCGCATGATCTGACCCAATATAAATTTTCATTTTATAAATACTCCCCCGCCTTTAAAACATGCTCAACTAGTGAGTTGGCATATCCCATTTCGTTGTCGTACCAAGCAAGAACTTTTACCAAATTCCCTCCGACAACTTTGGTTAAAGATAAATCAGCAATTGAAGCGTGGGTATTACCAACAATATCAGAAGATACTAATTGTTCTTCAGTAGTGGTAAAAATCCCTTTCCAGCGGTCTTCATTGGCAGCTTTTTTTAATATCTCATTAACTTCCTCAACGGTGGTTTTATTTTTTGATACAAAAGTAATATCAGCTATTGAACCGGCTACAACTGGCACCCTCATCGCAACCCCATCAAATTTACCAGCGAGGCTCGTAACTGCTTTTGTAACGGCAATAGCCGCACCGGTTGTTGAAGGAATGATATTAACCGCGCCGGCGCGCGCGCGGCGGAAATCATTTTTCTCGTCAGGAGAATCCACAAGCTTTTGTGTGGCCGTGTAGGCGTGTACAGTATTCAATATCGCTTTTTCTATTCCTATTGTTTCGTCAAGTATCGCCATAACGGGACTACCAGCGTTAGTGGTACAAGAGGCGTTTGAAGATATTTTACAAGTTGATAATTTATCTTCGTTGATACCCATAAGTACGGTTTCCCCGAGTGTCGCTTGCCCGTCTGAAGGATTAGGGTCGCCTTTGGCTGGGGCACTAATGACCACTCTTTTTGCCCCAGCATCAATGTGCGCTTGTGACTTTTCAAAGCTTTCAAAAAAGCCCGTTGATTCAACCACCACATCAATACCTAAGGGCCCCCAAGGCAATTTCACCGGATCTTTTTCACTAAAAAATAAAATTTTATGGCCATTTATAGAAAGGAACGGCATATCCCCATCTTTTTTGGCCTCAATTTTAAGCGAGCTTTTGCCATAAACACTGTCGTAACGCAAAAGGTAAGCCAAATTATCAATATTACCCAAATCATTCACGACAACAATTTCAACTTCTGGCCGTTCTATTGCTAATTTTAAAAATGCTCTCCCAATCCTCCCTAATCCATTAATTGCGATTTTCATCCCGTTTAGAGGCAGGGCGCGTTCGTAGCGTTCTGCGCATAATTATTATTAAAAAATTTATTTGTTACTATCATACAATGCTTATTATACAGAATTTCCTCGACTGCGGCTTCTAACGGGATTCATTATATAAATTATATCAGTACCAACCCTACTTCAAAAGAGACACAAAAATCTCTTTCAATACTTGAGGATTAGCAGACCCCTTGCTTTCTTTCATCCCTTGTCCTATCAAAAATTGTAGGGATACTTCTTTCCCAGCTTTATATTCACTAACTACTTTTGGATAAAGATTAATTATCTTTCGGGCAAGATCTGGCAATACAGAGTCGTCAATAGCAGCAATCATTTTCCCGCTTAAAATGGCACGCTTGGCTTGTGGTGATGACATTATTCCTCTTTTATAATTGCGTACTATTTCCGAAAGATACGCCGCGCTTGGAAGTGGCCAATTTGGATCTTTTTTTCTTTGACCAGCAATGTCGTTTAAAATAAAATTCGCCGCAGATTTAATCATATCGACTCTATCATATAATATTTGCTGTACTTCTTCGAATAAATCAAAAAGTTCAATATTTGTTAAAAATTGTTCTATATCTTGTGGCTGTAAAAACCCTAAACCAGTAAGGCTCTTTCTTCTCTCCCATGGCATTTCAGGAATTTCTTTTTTTAAAACTTCAGGTGAAAATTCTGGTATCTCACTTATCATAATTTTAGGTAAATCAGGGTCTGGGAAATAGCGATAGTCATGGGAACTTTCTTTTATCCTCTGTGAAAAAGTTTCTTCTTTGTTTTCATCCCACCCTCTTGTCTCCTGAACAATTTCACCTCCACCATCAAGAACTTCAATATGACGGGCAATCTCATAAGCAATTGCTTTTTCTACAACTTTAAATGAATTTAAATTTTTTACTTCAACTTTTGTACCAAAGCTTTTGTCTTTACTTACAGAAATATTTGCCTCCACTCGCATCTCCCCTTTTTCCATATTTGCGTCAGATGCACCAAGATATCGCAAAGTAAGCTGAAGTTCTTTGGCAAACGAACTCGCTTCTTCGGCTGTTTTTATCATTGGTTCGGTTACGATCTCCATTAATGGCACCCCGGCGCGGTTAAAATCAATTAAACTGTAATCCCCCTTATCATGACTGGAGCGAGCAGTATCTTCTTCAAGGTGCACGCGGGTAAGTGTCACACCATTTATACTTCCGCCTGACACTATTGGATATTTATATTGGCTTATCTGATAGCCCTTTGGAATGTCTGGATAAAAATAGTTCTTACGGTCAAACTCTGTAAAATCAGCAATATTCCCCCCTACCGCCATACCAACCTTAATAACATTCTTAAATGCCTCTTTGTTGATTACGGGAAGCGCCCCCGGATGAGCCATACAAATTGGGCAAATATTGATATTTGGCTTCTTTTCTTCTGGGTCGTTTTTGCAACCACAAAACATTTTACTTTTAGTTTTGAGTTCAGCGTGAATTTCCAGGCCAATTGTCGTCTTGTAGGAAGTTGCCATATATAGTGGATAGTAACTTATTTAAAATTGTCGGTCAAAAAAATATTTAAAACTTCAAATAAGGCGCACCAGTAAGTTGTTCTGCTCCATTTTTCGTAATCACAATATCGTCTTCTATGCGAACACCGCCCCGCCCAGGTATATATATCCCTGGCTCATTAGTCAAAACCGTTCCTATTTTGATTACATCATTTTTATAATCATACGGATCGTGAGCATCAAGTCCGATGCTGTGCCCCAATGAATGCGTAAAATATTTCCCATAGCCAGCCTTTTCAATATATTGGCGCGCTACAGCATCATATTTTTTAAAACTTAACCCCGCGCGAAGAGCACTTTTCGCTGCTCTTTGCGCTCCGCGCACTGCTTTGTATATTTTTACAAACTTCGGATCAGGTTTTTTGCCAGGAACAAATAGGGTGCGTGACAAATCCGAAACATATCCGCCCTTAAACACTCCACCAAAATCAAGCACCAATGCTTCTCCTGCACAAATACGTCTACCGCTTGTATTATGGTGAGGAATTGCGGCATTCGGCCCACTCGCCACAATTGTAGTAAAACTATTTTCTGTTGCGCCAAACTCGCGAAGAGTTGAATCTATCGTTAGCGCAATTTCACTCTCCCTCATTCCGGCACAAACACGTGGAGCAATTTTACGAAATGCCATACTTGTCGCTTGGCAGGCCAGACGGATGTAAGCAATCTCTTCCTTATCTTTATACTGCCTAAGTCGTTCAACAATATTCTCGGTTGGTACTAATGTATAAGGAAGTTTCTTTTCCCATTTCCTAGCCATCAGAAATGAAATATTTTTCCCCTCAAAACCCACTCTTGCGCGACCTCGTATCCCCATCACCTCAAGCCCCTGTTTTATGTATTCATAAATAGCCTTAGAATTTGCCATCTGGACAACAATAACTCCCCTAGTTTCTTTACGGGCGCGCTCAGTATATCGCGAATCAACCATAAGAATCTGTTTCTTTTCAGTAATGACAAGAAGACCAGATGTGCCACTGAAGTTACTTAAATATTGAACATTTTTATTATTCCCCTCTTGAGTGAGGACAACAAAAGCATCCAATTTTTCTTTCTTGAGCACCCTCCTAAGTTTAAAAATTCTAGTATTAACCACAATAATAATTAATCTAATATTATGACGCATGTCCGAAAAAATTAATAAAAAGGGGCTTTTGTTCATTTAATACCCCGCTTGTTTCTGTCTTATCAACTATAAGCCCATTATTTGTAAAAGCATCTAATGTCTCTTCCATTGAGTGTTTAAAGAAAAGATTTCTAGATAGCGGGTTAACTGGTATATTAACTTTTCCATCTATTATTTTTTCGTCAACTTTAGCATCGGAATCAAACATTTGTTGCCACACACCATACGCATCAGGGTTCGCAGTACATATAAAAAATTTACCATTTGGTAATAACACACGGGCTAACTCTTTAGACGCAGTATTTAAATCTTGAAGATGGAACCAAACATTTACAGAAAATGCGGCGTCAAAGCTTTTATCGGGAATTGGTAGGTTATAGGCAGTCCCAATAATAAAATGTCTGTTCTCTTTTTTATTTATTTCTTCAGCACGCGCAACTAAATATTTTGAAGGTTCCACCCCCACATACTCCACTCCTTCTAACTGCACTATATTCGCACACCCACCTTGCCCAGCCCCTATATCAATAATTCTTTTTGGTTTAATTTTTTCAATCCATTTAACAATCATTGGATATAATTCTTTTTCACGAATCATTCCTCTCTCATTTTCAACAGAACTAATCCATTCTTTAGAAATCGCCTCGTCCTCAAATGGGTTATCCTCACGCTTTATTTTTTCAAGATTCTCTTCCATTTTTAAAGTTAATTATCCCTGTTTGCGTAGTAATTTCACAAGTCCGTCGCCAACTTCTTTAATAGAGTCATCATCGTAGAGAGAAAGTGAAAAAATCTTAGGGTTTAGTTTCTTAATTTTTTCAATGTTAGATATAAGTTTTTTATCATCAACCATATCTTTCTTGGTTAAAATTACTACCTCGTCTTTTTCCAAAAGTTCCTTATCATAATTACCAAGTTCTTTGCGTATTGCCTTATAGGCTTTAACAACGTCATCTTCGAGCGATATTAAATGTGCAAGCATTTTTGTTCTTCTAATATGGCGCAAGAAAGCATGCCCAAGTCCTTTCCCTTTGCTAGATCCCTCTATTAGGCCAGGAATATCGGCCACAATAAATCCGTGTAAATTCCCCAGATTTGGCTCAAGTGTAGTAAATTTATAAGCGCCGACTAATCCTTTAGCGTTAGTAATAACATTTAGAAAGCTAGTTTTACCCGCATTCGGGAAACCAATTAGCCCTATGTCAGCGAACAATCTTAGCTCAACAAAAAAATCTGACTCTTGCCCAGGTTTACCAGGAGTACTCTCTTTTGGTGTTTGATTAGTTGAACTTTTGAAATGTTCGTTGCCCAAACCACCGCCACCGCCCTTGAGGAGGAGCATCTTTTCCCCTTCTTTTTCAATTGAAATTTCTTCTCCTGTTTCCAAATTCTTAATAACCGTACCAACTGGAAAAGAAAGAATGAGTGAATCGCCATTTTTGCCATGTAAACTATTTTTCCCGCCATCTCCGCCCTTTTCGGCAAAAAATAGTTTTTTGTTTTTATACTGAACAAATGAGTGCATCTCTCGTGAACCAGCTACATATACATCACCTCCTCGCCCACCGTCCCCGCCTGACGGCCCCGCATGGTCCTTGCCCTTCTCGTGCCTTAGGCGCACGACACCATCGCCTCCTTTACCTGCGGAAATATGGAGTTTTAGTTCATCAATAAAAGCCATTATTGCAAGGGATTACTTTTCTTATTTTTGTTCTCGTAGTAGAAAGAAATAAACCGTTGAAGAGAAATAAAAGCAACAATGAAAATAAGAATTATTAAAAGAAAGATACTTACTTTGTGACTTAGCTGGATAGCGGCATAACCAAAAATATAGCCCAGCGTACTGAAGGTAGACACCCAGATAATGGAGGCGATTATTTCCGCCTTTATAAAAAGCCGGAAGTTCATTTTCGTAAGTCCCGCAAGAATAAGCGTGGCGTGGTTTGTTCCATATATAAATTTCGCTAAAATAAGAGAAGTTACCGGCTTTGTTTTAAAATGTGGAAATAATTTATCAACTATACTTTCGGCGGTGTGGGTTAATTGCGTAAAAATCTTAGGCAATCCTTCGCGCTTAAGTAGCATTCCAATCGAGTACCACAGCACATCGCCTATAAGCACCCCGATAAATGCGATACTGGCTATATAATGAAACTTAAGCGCTCCTAAATGAGACAAGACTCCAGCAAGAATTAGGAATGTCTCCCCTTCAATCACCATCATAAGAAAGAGTCCGACATATGCGGCTATAATGTGCACCTCAAAAAACGAAACTATGGCGCTAAATTCAAGCATATTATTCCTCCTCCTCGCTTAAAAGCTTATCAGCAATATACATTATTACAGAAACGAAAAACGACCCGAGAAGTGCTGGAATAAACCCGTCAACCTGAAAACCTTTAATAATAGTGGAAATAAACCAAAAAATAAGAGCATTAAGTACGAAACTGAACAAACCGAAAGTAATTAGTGTAATGGGCAGAGTTAGTAAAAATAATATTGGCCTAACGGTGATACTCATCACACCGAGCAAAAATGAAGCGATAAGCGCGGTATAAAAATTGGCGACGGCTATCCCCGGAATAAAATACGCCGTTGCAAAAAAAGCCCCTGCCACAATTAACCATTTTAAAATTATTTTCATATATTTTTTTAACGAGCGTAGCGAGTTTTTAAAAATAATGACCCCGACCCTAAATTTACTGTTTTAATAGTGGACGCCACGCGGGCGAATAGTCCGGTCCTATTCGGACCAGTGGCGCCAACCATATACCCGTTTATTTTTTTATTTAATATTAGTTCCATAGTATTTAGTAAATTTAGGGCGGGGTAATCAATTTATAGTCGCTTCGCTCCTTAAATTAGCTTATTTTTTATTTACTAAATTTTTTAATTCTCCAATATCTTTATCGATTTTTTTAATCATTTTTCTAACCTCGTCAAGTTCTTCTTTCTCCGTCTCTATGCCAAGTTCTGTTTTTTCAGCCAATTTCTTCTCGCGCTTAAGACCGGCAATAATAATTGTGTCACCAACAAAAAAAGAAACAAAAACTCCGGAGAGAAGAAGAATTGCAAGGCTTGCTAAAAGAGAAACTGGCCCCGTCATAAATGGGAAAATGTCGGCCGTATGCCAAACGCCTCGCCAAAAAAGGACAATCCCTACACCAGCAATAAAGGCGTAAATGATTGGGTAATGGCTAAGACGACTCCGTATTCTATCCTCCAATCGGTCAAAAAGACGAGTTAATATTTTAATCATACCTATCTATTCATCAACACCGCAATTCCTATAACAATAAGAATAAGCGGCCAATAATTCCAAATAACATTAAGGTTGACAAATCCTCCCGAGAGGAAAATCACGCCTAAAACTATTAAAATTAATCCTATTATTGCATTTCCTCCGTTTGTTTTCATATAAAAGCTTATAAATTAATAACTAGTCTAAGTATACCTTAAAGAGGGTTCATTCCTCAAAGATGCCCGCAAATATCCTTTATTTATAAACTCGCCTCATATAAAAGGCCGCGATAAAAAGAATAGTGGACATCAGAGCCGAAAAAACGCAATATATGCAAAACTTTCCCACCAAAAATGCCTGAATATATATAAAATACAACGAAAGAAGAAATCCTACTGATGTGAGAGGAAAAATTAAATTTCTCAATAATTCGCGTCTAAAAGCAAGATAACCGCCAGAAAAAATAATAACAAGAAGATAATATACTACTCCAAAAAGAGAGAGGGGAATGCCGAATACTTTTGAGTACGGGCTTCTGGCAACTTCATTGCATCCGTCAAAAAAAGAAAATGTGCACGGAAGCGGCAGTTCAAGATAAGCCATGTATGTAAGATATGCTGCATCTATAGCGCCTAGCCCCGCAAAAAATATCAATATGCTTAAAAGAGTCTTTAGTGTAAAAAATTTTTTCTGTTCCATCCCGTTAGAGGCAGGTCGCGTTCGTAGTGTCCTGCATGCGGTTACTATTAAAAAATATATTTATCATTATAAAATATTCATTATGAAAAATTTACTCGACCGCGGCCTCTAACGGGATCCATCTCTACATTATATATTATTTCCCATGACAGTGTTTATACTTTTTCCCACTCCCGCATGGACATGTGTCGTTTCTCCCGACTTTCGGACCCTGTGATATTACTTCTTTCTTATCAGAGTTATCCCCGCCAATAAGAGAAATCTCTTCTTTGTTTTCTTCTAAGTGTTCGTGCCTTGATGGCGCTAGGCCTTCTGCCCCCTGCCCTATCCCCGCAATTAATGAAAGAATCTTCTGGGAAAAATTTGCCTGCATTTCTTTAAATAAATAAAGTCCTTCTCTTTTATATTCAACAAGGGGGTCGCGCTGACCGTAGGCGCGCAAGTTAACAGAGCTTCGCATATATTCCATCGCTTCCAGATGTTCCACCCACATTAAATCTATTACTTGAAGCGAGACCTTGCAGATGAAATCGTAAAATGTTTCTTCACCCAAAAGATTTTTCTTATCGTTTATATTTTTTTCAATTTTTTCGTCTCCACCGGCAATTTCTTTTAAAAATTCCACCATGTACCCTTTATCGCCAAATAAAAACTTCCTTCTTTTTTCATAGATACTACGGCGCTGTTGGTTTAAAACATCATCATATTCCAAAACATGTTTACGGGAATCAAAATTAAATCCCTCAATTTTCTCTTGTGCGCTCTCTAATGCCCTTGAAATCATTCTTGTTTCAATCGGCTGGTTTTCTGGTATGCCAAAACGCCCCATCATGTTTTTTACGGTGTCTGACGCAAAAACACGCATTAGACTATCTTCAAGAGAAACGAAAAATTGCGTTTCTCCAGGATCGCCTTGCCTGCCGGAACGCCCACGAAGCTGGTTATCAATGCGGCGCGCTTCATGGCGTTCAGTTCCGATAACAAAGAGACCACCGAGTGATTTAACTTCTTCGTATTCTTCTTTAGTTGCCAGTGCCCCGCCCAATTTTATATCAACGCCTCGCCCAGCCATGTTGGTCGCAATGACCACAGACCCGCGTTTCCCGGCCTGCGCGATTATTTCTCCTTCACGCTCGTGATTCTTGGCGTTCAACATTACATGAGGAATCCCTTCGCGCGAAAAATGCGCCGCGAGAAATTCATTTTTTTCTATTGAAACAGTACCGATTAAAATTGGTTGTCCCCTCTGGTGGAGTTCTTTGACCTTAGACACAAGAGCGGTAATTTTACCTTTCTCATTCTGGAAAATAAGGTCGTTGTGGTCAGCGCGCTTTGGTTCGCGATTAGTGGGAATAGCTACCGTTTGAAGGCCGTAAACTTTTCTAAACTCTTCCGCGCTCGTAAGTGCCGTTCCCGTCATACCAGAGAGAGTTTTGTACATGCGAAAGTAATTCTGGAAAGTGATTGAGGCAAAAGTTCGCGATTCTTTTTGAACCGCCACCCCCTCCTTAGATTCAACGGCCTGATGAAGCCCATCAGACCAGCGCCTTCCCGGCTGAAGGCGCCCGGTAAATTCATCAACAATAATTACCTCTCCGTCTTTAACTACATAATCCTTGTCGCGGGTAAAAAGAGCCTTGGCCCTCACGGCAGTTTCCAAATGGTGTACATATTTAATCCCCTTTTCCGTATAAATATTAGAAACTCCCAAAATTTTTTCTGCTTTTTCAATTCCCGCGTCGGTAAGCGTCGTTGCTTTCATTTTTTCATCAACTTTATAATCCTCTTCGGGTTTTAATTTGCCTGCGATACCAGCAAACTTAGAGTAAAGATTTTCTGAATCGCCAGACTGCGCAGAAATGATGAGCGGTGTCCTCGCTTCATCAATTAAAATTGAGTCTATTTCATCAACAATTGCAAAATTAAATTCTCTCTGTACCAAGTCTTCCGATTTATAGGCAATATTATCTCTCAAATAATCAAAACCAAACTCGTTGTTAGTGCCATAAGTAATATCAGCGGCGTAAGCTTCGCGTCTACTTACCGGACGCAAAAATTCGTGAACTACTTTAAATGCGCCTAGTTGGTCGCGTTCTTTATCCAACTCGGTATGCGCCGAGTCATAGAGGTACGATGCCTCGTGGTTTAATACTCCAATTGATAATCCTAAAAATGAATATATCTGTCCCATCCACACAGCGTCACGTCTCGACAGATAATCGTTCACAGTCACTACATGGACACCCTTGCCAGTAAGGGCGTTCAAATATGCTGGAAGTGTCGCTACTAATGTTTTTCCTTCACCGGTACGCATCTCGGTGACATTGCCGAGAGAAAGCGCAATTCCGCCCAAAAGTTGGACATCATAATGACGCTCTCCCAATGTCCTCCGTGCCGCCTCGCGTACTAAGGCAAATGCCTCCGGCAAAATTTCCGGAAGCGTTTTGCCTGCACCAATCTTCTCTTTTAAATCCAAAGTCTTGGCTTTTAGGGCTTCATCAGGGAGAGCCCTTAAAGCGCCTTCAAAAGCATTTATTTCACCGACTACGGGGGTGATTGAGGATACTAACCGAGTACTATCATCACCAAAAAGCTTTGTAAACAAAGACATAGTGGGGTGTATTTTAACACAAAATCCCCACGAGGGGGATTTTGTTTAGACAAAAGCTAAATTAGCTTTTCTTTGCCTTTTTCTTTGCCTTTTTCCTTTTTGCCATAGTATTGATGAAAGTTACTTATTAACGTCTCGTAATAACTCACGACCGCCTCATCAAGCTTTCGCGTTAATGAAACTTAAAAAAAATTATTACAAAGTTCTACATTAATTATCTTACAAAGAAAAAATAAGACAATTGTTTTTTTGGTATAACTGTGGATAACTTTTACTCTCCTAAATTTTTTTGTAAATAAATTTTATCTTATTTTTATTATTACATATAAATCTTTTATCGTGCCATCCAAAAAATTAAATAAAAAATTCCTTGCCCACCTACGTTTCCTTCGGAAATGTTGGTGGGTGAAGCGGGTAAATAATTTCAACTTCAAATTCCAAACTTATTCCCGTCTTTTTTTTAATATCATCCCGTATCAGTGAGGCAAGAGAAAAAATTTCTTCGGCTGTGGCATTGCCATGGTTGACCAAAACAAGGGCGTGTTTGTCGTACACGCCGGCATCCCCCACGCGTCGTCCTTTCCACCTACCAATATGCTCTATTAGGTAAGCAGCCGAAAGCTTGTATTTGTCGGCGCCGCTTGAGCTATGGGGTATGTCGGGAAACATGTTTTTAAGGCTCTTTAGAAAGGCGCTATCCACAACAGGATTTTTGAAAAAAGACCCTGCCGAGGCCAGTTCTTCCACCTCTGGGAGTTTCCTTTTACGGATTTCGATTATCGCGTCTCTAATCTCTTGCACGGAAAGTAAATTTTCATCCCGCCTGTTAAAATAATTTTTTACATCAACATAAGATAGTATCGGTAGTTTATTTTTTGATAAAAGAAAAGAAACTTTAGTTACAATAAATTGTTTGCCTTTCGCCTTTTTAAAAATACTCATTCTGTACGAAAATTTACAATCAATATTTGAAATTTTTTTGATTGTCATATCATCTTTATAAAAAACTTCTACATATTCAATAAGATTAGAGACTTGTTGCCCGTATGCGCCAATATTTTGTATCGGTGCGGCGCCGACTGTTCCTGGAATATACGAAAGATTCTCCAACCCCCATAAACCACGCTCGACTGTCGTCTTCACAAAATCGTCCCACGACTCCCCTGCGGAAGCGACAACGCGAATAGTGTTGTCGCTAACAGCTTCCTGTTCAAAAATAATTCCTTTCATTCCCATTTTTATAACAAGCCCAGGAAAATCTCCTACGAACAAAATATTGGAACCCCCGCCTATAATTAAAAATGGGACGTTTTTTCCATTTGCCCAAGAAATTGTTTTTGAAAGCTCGGAAACATTTTTAACTGTAGTAAAAAAACGAGCCGGTCCGCCGGCCCTAAGTGTCGTGTGGTTTTTAAGTAAAATATTTTCTTCAATCATGGATTGCCCAAATTCGTGGCCAGCGGGAACGAGCTCCAAGGCAAATGTCTTTATGAGTGTTGCCGCTAGCCGCGAATTTGGGGAAGCTTCAATAAGTATACCCCACACTCATGGCCCACATAATGAGTGTGGGGGATAGTTGATGCTTCGCATCGACAGATGAGCAAAAAACATAAAACCCCGCCGAAGCGGGGCCTTATGCAGACATTTGTGTTTTTTAATAAGTAGAACCGTTCAAAAACACTCACACAGCCATACTAGCAGAAAACATTATAAATGTCAATTTTAAGGATTCCTGCCCGCCTCAATTTCTTTTATAAAATATTCTCCTTGCACTTTAAATTCCGGCCTTAATTCAATGGCTTTTCGCAGTTCTGCCACGGCGTTTTGGCGCTGTCCTAGTTTCAGGTATGAAGCGGCAAGCGCCACGCGGTAATCAGCATTATTTGGATCATTTTTAACACGAATCTGCCAGAGCGACGCAACTTTTCCATATTCGCCACGAACGGCATAAGCATTAATAAAGCGGTCATCAGGCATAAGCATCGTCCCGTATATAGGAATAAGTACCTCTTCTGCTAATTTGTCCTGCCTGGCATACAAAGCCACGATACCGTAAAGAATTTTTGCTTCTTGATAATTTTTTTCTGAATTATAGGCCTCTCCGATTACCTGAAATGCTTTCTGGTAATCGCCCTTTCCTAAATAAGAAGTCCCAATTTCAAAAAAAATAGCTTGTTTTTTAGGCGAAAGTTCTTGCGCGCGGTTCAAATATTTCAGAGCTTCGTCATAAAAACCGAATTTATTTAAAAATGAACCGTAGAAGAACCCGTATCGAGCATCTTTGGGGGCTTCCGCAATCTGAATGGCTATTTCTTTCTGGGTAAGATCAAAAAACTTCTGTTTAATTTCCTGCGACACGGTGGTGACACTTTGCACACGAAGTGCTCCCTGCATCAACTGTTCTCTAGCTTCTCCGCTACCAAATGTTCCATAAGAAAATACTTGTTCAAAATAACTTAGATTTTTTGACGCCCCTTCTTGTTGCGGACTTAATGCTTGAATAAGCGACCTTGAGGCAAAAATCGGTTTTATGTTTCCAAAATAAAGGACGAGGGCGGTGATGGCCAATACAGCTGATATATAACCGAAATCCGTGGCAGAACCGGCGGATGATGCCTGATTTTTATCTTTTGCCAGATATTTATTTTTTACTTCTTCCGCTTTTTCTCCATCACGCCAAGTTATGTACGCTATAACTGAAAAAAACATGAGGTAACTCGTCATGTTATCAAATACGAAAATATTCTGGAAAAAATAAGCAGACAAAAGACCAGCAAACAAGCTCTTTTCTGTATTTGAAAACTTTCCTTCAGGGCGAAAAATATAATAAAGAGCAATTACAAAAAGAGAAAGATACGCCAAAAGCCCGAGAATGCCGGCAGAAATCAGCCAGTCAAAAAATACATTGTGTGAACGGTCAAACCACGGTTCCTGCCCATACATTTTAGGGTCATAGTATTTATTGAAAACCAAAATATAATTTTCCTGTCCCCACCCTAGAATTGGGTGCTCTTTCACCCCCTGCAAACTCATATTCCAAATCATAAAACGGGATTTGGTCGTTTCCTCTTTAAAAGAAATTGAACCGAAACGAGAAAGAACCGGGCTATTTTTAACCAAACTGCTGTCTTTAAATGCAAAAACAGCCACGGAAAGAACAAAAACAAAAGCAATTACGCCAATGGCGGATTTTCTTAAAAATTTATTTTCTTTATTAAGAAATAAAACTATTATGCTTGAAAGAAAAGCGCCACCCATAAGACCCAAAATAGCTCCGCGGGTTGCCGTGTGATACAAAATAAAAAGTTCAAGTAGAATTACCCCCCCATACACCCACCGCATTGTCTTGCTCACTCCGTCACGAAACATGAGAAGACCGGCAATGAAGATATGAAAAAGCATGTAAACCGCGAGGTATGTGGAATTGCCGAGTGTGGCATCCAAACGCACCCCGCCTTGATGAATCTCCAGCTTCCCCGCCAATTGTCCCAATCCATAAATCGCCACCGCCACGCTTGCAAAAAGAGAAGTATTAAAAAAACGATTCCATAAACGCTCTGTTGTGAGCATGGAAGAAATTATTACAAAGTAGGCAAAGAAGTGGAGATGGGCAATAAGTCCTTCCATTCGTTCGTAGTTGGACCAGAAACTTCTGTAAAAATTTTCTCCAAATATGTCGGCAACAGCAATTACAGTAAGAAGCGACGACATGGCAATGAGCATCCATGTTTTCTTGGGACGGTAACTGGCGTCCCGATACATTAATATGAGAAGAGCCACCGACATCAGCTCAACTATGATTCTAAAGGCAAAATTTTTCCCTGTGATAAATGGGAAAAACATTGTGTCTGAAACATAAAACGGGAGAAAGAGCACCGCGAAAATGCCCGCCAAAATACCATTGCGCAAAAAAGAATTTAAGTTCATCCCGTTAGAGGCAGGTCGCGTTCGTAGCGTTCTGCATACAGTTATTATTAAAAATTAGTTTATTATTTATGACAATATTTATTGTACAAAACTTACTCGACCGCGGCCTCTAACGGGATTCATTGACTACTACTATATCACGAATTTACGGCTGTAAAAATATGCTTACGGCCCATAAACGAAGTTGAGCACGCCAAAATTTAAATGTGGGGGCTGGTTCGCCCCAGTCTGGAAATAATTTCTAAACACAGAAAAATCGTTAGTAAAATTGGGACCAGTGCGTTGCTGGTAAATCGCCACAAAAAAACGGTCCCCTGTTACTGCGCCAGCGTAATTATCATTGAACTGCATGCTGTTGACAGCGCTTCCTAAACTATGACCGTTAATGATTGTGGAACTACCTACGGTTCCTTTATAAATATCTCCAATTTTGAACCCAATAATATTTGGCGAAAGATAGCGACACGTGGCTCCAATGTGAGTATAAACTCCACCCTCTATATATGTACTGGTATAGGGATCACAGTAGTACCCTATTGATGACAATAATTGTACAGACTGCGGGCTTGAGGTTGAAAAATTAAGAGCACTATCATAAGCAACTATTTCAAACGAAGCAGTACTTGTTGCCAAAGAAATGGCGACGGATGTATTTGTCGTGGTCGAAACAAAAATACCGTTTTGAAAAAGTGAGTAATAGGAAATATCGTTTGCGGTATTCCCCCATGAAAGGTTGATTGCGGGAAAACTGACTAAACAAGAACCTGAAATAAGCGACATTGCGCATTCATTGATGGAAAGCGTGCTTGGTGGAGGAGAAATCGTATCAACGGAGAATGAAATTGTCAAAGGGGAAGATGTGCCGTTTGCGTCAGTTGCGTAAAAATTAATTGTCGTTGCTCCTTGTGCAAGTGGAGTGAGAGAAATAGCCCAGTCTCCAGCGCTATCAACACTTGTTGTTGCCCCGGAAAAATCAGTTGAAATAATTCGGCCGGAGAAAGCGGAGCCGAAAAAAACAATTGTCGTGGTAGCAAACGGTAATGAAAAACTCGCAGGACTCGTTATTACCGGGGAATCTGGAAAAATTATTTCCGGCACAACCGCTGGTACAACTGGAGAAATTGTGGATTGTACTTCCGGGATGGGCGTTGGTGTTGGAATTCCACCGCCAAAACCGGCCCCTGGTGGAATAGCAAAAGGTGTTGGTATGGAAATTTGAGGCGGTTCTTGAGCCGTTTCTGGGATAACTGTTGAATTTGTTTCTGTAGAGGTATTTTCTGATAAAACAGTTTCTTGCGGAGATTCTTGTGAATCGGGCTGAACTGGCTGTGTTGGCGATTCTGGCGCCGGCTCTTCATTACTCAACGGAGAACTATCAACATTTTCATTTGCCGAAACCGCCTCAATGGCGGAAGCAATGTTTTGATTTTGAGGGGCGTCTGAAGACGAAGAAAAAATATTTAATACATTATCTTTAGCCCGAGCCAACCAGCTTTTGTTTTTATCGTAAAGCGCGTGAGTTTGTTTTTCTTTTTCAACCTCGTCAAAAAAAAGTTTAATAACCCCCGCGCCATTTTGTACCGCCTGGCGGGAAAGGAGATTCCAATAACTTGTTACGACAAGATGATCTTTATCGTCAAATATATAACTTACATCTATTGCCCCAGTACTTTTATTTCTTTCTTTTTTTATTTCTACCAATTTACCGTCTATATTATTATACCCAAAACGATGATTAACGCCGTCGCTTAGTTTTTCAGATTTTTCAAATATAATACTCGGACTATTATATTTTTTATCAAAAATCGTATCTTTACTAAAAAAATTATTATTTGAATAACTGGCAACTTTATCAAAATATTCATTTAGGGTTGAATAAAATATTGGTTTTAATCCTTCATTAATTAAATTCTTTGAAAAATTTATATTTGAAGTATCAAACTGGCCGGTAAAATTCTCATAAGGACTCTCTTGGTCAATTAAGTTGTGATAAACAAAATCTGGGTGCGGGTCATCTCTTGTGTGGTCAGGCACTGTGGCGTCTTCAATTAAATGTAGTATGTGCCCCAAAGATTCCAACCCTCTTTTCTTATCTTCATATGTATATTCATATACCGCCCTATCCCAGGAATAGTCGGTGGCCGATGAAAAATATCCTTGCGTGGCGTTGCCAAGCCCGGCCAAATAGCTTCCGCTGGTTATGGCTTGAGCTTGGGTATTGTCTGCCCAATCTTTTGATGTGAGGGCAATACCTTTGTTGTATACGGGGTCGTAGAAGTGATTGAGTGCTCGAACGCCGTTATCTTCTTCCACCGCTCCTTTTTCTATGGAAACTTTTTCGTCTTCATTAAGCTTGTTTGGATAATAATTTTCGTAAAACCTTAAAACATCACGGGTTAATCCTTTGTGGGTGGTGTCCGGTTTATATGCAAATGTAAAAGGTGGCAGGAGAAGAAAACTGACAAAAGTAATGAAAATTAGAGACTTTCTATTTTCCATACTTTTGTGAATGGATTAAAAACAAGGTCAAACTGGAACTCTGCATTATTATTATTGTCATGGGTCACAAATCTATATTTTCCTTCAGAAAAATTACTCCCAATTTTCTCTTTTTCTAAATCGCCTATCAACAAATTCAATACGCCATTATTTTTACCAACCAACAATTCTCCAGCTTCTTCCTTTTGCTTCTCCAGCACAAAATATTTCGCCGCTAATTCTGTATCACCTTTTTTTAACGCCTCAATAAAAAGCGCGAGTGTTTCCTCTGGTGTCGCTCCGCCGTAAGTATCTTTTTTATAAAGTTCGTCTAAATTTTTATAATAATTTTCAAATTCCCCCGCAGTCTTAAATGCTCGCACATCAACGCTTGGGTCAAATTTTTTATTATTTAAATACCAAAATCCTCCAACAATCAAAACAATAACAACTGCCCCGGCAATTGCCTTTTTATTTATAGCCATGATTCCCAAAATTGTATCAGAGCCCAATTAGCCAAAGGTCCATTGTGTATAAAACCTGTGGATAACCCCTTTACCCCTATAATTTGACGGCCGTTAAATTATAGGGGGAGTTACAATAAACCAAACGATCGCTTTAACCACAAATCATTTTCTACCTTTTCAGCTATTAAATACAAAATATCTTTACCTATTTTAAAATCTGCTTTAATTAGCATAATTAAATCTTCACAATCATAAGGATATACCCACACACTATGTTGCAATTTTATAAAACCGAAAGAAGCAAGCGTGTTACGCAACTTTGCCCGCAATCCCCTTTTTCTTTCTTTGAGGTCGTAAATTACAACCCTCCATTTACCGTCCCAACGTGCTGGTTTTTTTATAGATACATCCCCAGCATGGAACATATCAACCCTCTTTTGCCCTCTAGGGGTAAGTCTTACGAATGTTCCACGATGAGTTTTTTCAAGAAAAACAAAACCACCATCAATTAGTTGTGCAAGAGAACGATTTACTTTGTATTTTTGATTCCTATCTGCGCCACCTCTTAACTTTACTAATGAGCCAGCAATGTTTGGCGCAAAAACAGCAACGCTTACTAGCCCTACCCCGTAAAGAGTATTTAAAATTATTTTTTGAATACTCTGCTTTCTCGATCTAGTTTTTATTTCTTTTTCTAATTTTCCCATTGTATTTATTATACCCTATAATATGACGGCCGTCATATTATAGGGTATATACAATTAAATTAAGAGGACCAGAAAAATATTATGTAGTTGAATACAATAAAGCCGGTTCGGTCAGTAGAAATTATAAAATTCTAGGAAATTATTGTAGGATTTTGCTGTATTCGGACAAAAGTTCGGAGCTGGAGCGGACTTTGCCGCCACCGACGTTAAAAACCATTTCTACTCCCAGCTCTTTGCAAACCGCTGTTTCGGGAATATCTTTTTCGTTCCTACGGTCTCCCCCGTTGGCAAATATGTGAGGCCTTATGTAAGTAATTGCCTCCGACACATCATTTTTTTCACTTTCCAAAATAAAGACATCGTCAACGCAATCAATGGAGCGAATAAGTTCGGCACGCTCGTTTTGATTCATAAAAAATTTTCCCTTCTTGCGTGTAAGCCAATTATCACAATTAAGCACTACAACCAATTTGTCGCCAAGTTTTTTCGCCTCCTGAAACATTCGGAGATGCCCAACATGAATGGGGTCAAAACCGCCAGAGACCATGACAACTTTTTTTGCCGTCTCTCGCCCGTAATCATCTTCATAGCGGATGATATCGTCTTCGTCCGGCTTGCCGTGAACAAACTCCAGATAAAAACCTGGAAGGAGGCGATGTCTTTGCATAGGAGAAACTTTATACAGGCCGAGGTGCCATTCAGTACGCCCGCTATGCGCTTGTAAACTTGTCCTTCCTCCACCTTTCACGAAAATCGCCTTTAGCCAGGCTTTTTCAGTATGAAAGAATTTCCACATTCTTCCCCAAGGACGCTTTATATGAAAAGACATTTTTATTACTTGTATTAAATATTAGGTATTAAGTATAAATTATAAAGTACAAATACCTACGACAATAAATATAAATTGAACCAAATTGACACCTTTTGACATGCCTGCGTGTTATACTCATTAACTGTATTAATAGCCAGTATGTTACATCGATTATGAAAAAGGAAATATCGCCACAAGGAGTCTACACCACCGGGGAAGCGCAAAAATTTCTTAAGATTAGCGAAAGTACTGTTAAACGCCTTTTGAAGAAGGGTTTGATTAGGGCGAATAAGGTTGGCGGGCAATACAGAATTTTGGGCAAAGAACTTTTTCGCATTGTCTCCCCCGAGCTTGAAAAGGGTGCCGTTAAATCGTATTTGAAAATAAAGAAAAAGACTGTTGACGTGATAAACAAATGGTAAAAACAAAAAAGCAAAAAAGAATGAAGAGAGCTTTTATAACCGGAATTACCGGGCAGGACGGCTCGTATCTTGCGGAACTGTTGCTTGAAAAAGGATACGAGGTTCACGGGCTCATAAGAAGGGCTAGTACTTTTAATACATCTAGAATTGACCATCTATACAAAGACCCGCACGCGCGCGGAAGAAATCTCTTCCTTCACTACGGTGACCTTTCTGACGGAAGCAATTTAAACAGGCTTCTTGAAAAAATCAGGCCTGATGAAATTTATCACCTTGGCGCCCAAAGCCATGTAAAAGTCAGTTTTGATATGCCGGAATATACTGGGGATGTCACCGGACTCGGAACCTTGCGCCTTCTTGACGCGATAAGGGAATCAGAAATAAAAACAAAATTTTATCAGGCATCATCAAGCGAAATGTTCGGCAAGGCGCATGAAATTCCATTAAAGGAAACCAGCCCTTTCTATCCCCGCTCGCCGTATGGCGCGGCCAAAGTTTACGCCTACTGGATAACAAAAAATTATCGGGAAAGTTATGGGATGTTCACGGTAAACGGAATACTTTTTAATCATGAATCGCCAAGGCGCGGAGAAACCTTTGTCACTAGAAAAATCACGCGTGGACTTGCCAGGATAAAACTTGGGAAAGAACAGGTTCTTTATTTGGGAAATTTGGATGCAAAGCGCGATTGGGGCTATGCCAAAGACTATGTTTACGGGATGTGGCTTGCTCTTCAGCAAAAAACACCAGACGACTACATTTTGTCTACTAATGAAATGCATACCGTCAGAGAATTCGCGGAAGTAGCTTCAAAAGAAATTGGGATAAATTTGGTTTGGAAAGGAAAAGGAATAAAAGAAAGGGGTATAGACAAGAAAACCGGAAAAACGATAATAGAGGTTGATAAAAAATATTTCAGACCAGCCGAGGTTGAAATCTTGAAGGGAGATTATTCAAAAGCTAGAAAAAAACTCGGCTGGAAGCCAAGTGTAAAATTCAAAGAGTTGGCGAAAATGATGGCAAGGTCGGATTATGAAAACGAAAAAAAATATGAATCCCGTTAGAAATTCACCTAATATATTAATGTATAACAATATCTTAGAACGAACTCGCCTAACAGCTTTATATGAAATAAAAACATTTTATGAAAACAACTTCTAACGGGATGAATAAAAATTCAAAAATATATGTCGCTGGCCATAGTGGCCTTGTTGGCTCGTCAATTGTTCGTCGCCTGCAAAGAGACGGGTTTAACAACCTTATTTTAAAAACTCACGCTGAACTGGATTTGCTTGACCAAAAAGCTGTTAATGATTTTTTTGAAAGAGAAAAACCAGAATATGTTTTTCTGGCGGCCGCCAAAGTTGGAGGAATATTTGCTAATAATACTTACCGGGCCGACTTCGTGTATCAAAATTTGATGATTGAGGCCAATGTAATACACGCTTCATATTTGAACAAGGTCAAAAAACTTCTTTTTATGGCCACCTCGTGTATTTATCCGAGACTCGCTCCCCAGCCGACAAAAGAAGAAGAACTTCTGGCGGGAAAGCTTGAGCCAACAAATGAACCATATTCCATAGCCAAAATAGCCGGAATTATAATGTGCCAGTCGTATAACCAACAGTACAAAACAAACTTTATTTCCGTAATGCCGACAAATTTGTACGGTCCAAGTGATAATTTTGACCTTGAAAATTCTCATGTTTTGCCGGCCATGATAAGAAAATTCCACGATGCCAAGGTAGGGAACAAAAAAGAAGTGGTTTTATGGGGAAATGGAACCGCTGAAAGAGAATTTCTTTATGTGGAAGATTTGGCTGATGCTTCCCTCTTTTTAATGCAGACATATGATAGTTCGGAAATAGTGAATATAGGGACCGGAGAGGGAGTTTCCATAAAATCATTGGCGGAAAAAATTAAAAAAGTTACAGGCTTTGATGGAGAGATAACTTGGGACACAACAAAGCCTAATGGCGCTCCAAAAAAATTCCTTGATGTGTCAAAACTTCACTCTCTCGGCTGGAAACACTCGGTTGTACTAGACGATGGGCTGGAAAAAACATATGAATGGTTCCTAAACAATTTTAAATCATAAAAAATGAGCATTAGAAAAAAACACATAGTCCCCCTGAAAAAAGATATTTTTATAGAGGAGGAAAAAACAAAAAAAGCTTTGGCTGATTTTATCTTGGGAACAAATATGCTTTCTATGGGCGAGCAATGCGTGGCCTTTGAAAAAGCTTTCGCGGAAAAACAAGGCCGCAAAGAAGCGATTTTATTCAACAGCGGCGGTAGCGCCAACCTTGCTATATTCCAAACGCTAAAAAATCTTGGATATTTAAAAACCGGAGACAAAGTTGGATTTTCTTCTCTTACGTGGTCCACCAATATCATGCCCATTATTCAGATGGGACTAAAACCAATCGCTATAGACTGTGATTCAAAAACTCTTAATGTAATGTCCCATAATCTGGAAGAAACGCTAAAAAAACATAACCTTAAAGCTTTTTTTATTACAAACGTTATTGGGTTTACCGGGAATCTTCATAAAATAAGAGAGATATGCAAAAAAAACGATATTGTTCTTATAGAAGACAACTGCGAATCTTTGGGAACGGAACTTCCCGAAGGAAAGGCGGGAAATTTTGGATTGGGTTCAAGTTTTTCTTTTTTTGTGGCTCATCATATGTCAACAATAGAGGGCGGAATGGTCTGCACCGACGACCACGACTTCGCCGAAATGCTTAGAATTGTCAGGGCAAACGGCTGGGACAGAAATATTCACCCAGAACGCCAAAAACATTGGAGAGGAAAGCATAATATAAACTCAGAATTTGAAGCCAATTACACCTTTTTTGACCTGGGATACAATCTAAGGCCGACAGAAATCACCGGCTTTCTTGGGCTTTATCAGCTTCAGTTTTTGGACGAAAATATAAAAACACGGGTAGAAAATTTTCTTAAAGCCGAGGAAATTATGAAAAAAAATAGTGATTTATTAATACTGGACCGGAGCCATATAGATGTTATGTCTTCCTTTGTGATCCCCGTAGTGTGCAAAACACCGGAACTGCGTGATAAATATGTCAAAAAATTTGAAGAAGCCGGAATAGAAGTGCGACCAATGATTGCGGGAAATATGCAGAAACAACCATTCTATAAAAAATATGTGGAAGAAATGGAACATCTGCCAAATACTGATTTCCTCCATGCCAATAGTTTTTATTGCGGTAATTGTCCAGATTACGGAGAGGAAGAGATAAAAATAATAATCAAGTGCTTAGGAAAGAACTAATAAACAATGAGCAAACTCACTATAATCAGGCCCAAAAAAACTTTAAGCATCGAGGACTTAAAGGAACTCTGGAAATACAAGGAGTTACTATACTTCTTCACTTGGCGCGACCTGAAGGTCCGTTATAAACAAACGGTCATAGGAGTTGGCTGGGCAATATTCCAACCATTCGTAACGATGGTTGTTTTCAGTATATTTTTTGGAAAACTTTTGAATACACCGTCTGATGGCGTACCGTATCCAATTTTTGTTTTTACCGGCTTATTATTCTGGCAGTTTTTTTCTGGGGCACTATCTGAAACAAGTTCAGTACTTATAGGGAACCAAGCTATTATCAGTAAGGTTTATTTCCCGCGATTAATACTTCCCCTCTCCTCCGTTGTCACAAAAGTTATTGATTTTTTAATTGCTGGCGCCATATTACTGATGATGATGGTTTATTATGGCTATACCCCGGGTATCTCTGCGCTATTTATTATGCCACTTTTATTACTAATAACCTTTTTACTTTCGGTCGGTGGTGGTCTTTTTTTAGCATCGATAAATGTAAAGTATCGTGATGTGAAATATGCTCTTCCGTTTTTTATTCAAATACTTCTTTTCTTAACACCAGTAATTTATCCAGCAAGTATAGTGGGAAAATTCTCATGGCTCCTTGCTATAAATCCAATGACTGGTGTCATTCAGGCTTCCAGAGCAGTGCTCCTGGGAACAACGCCATTAAACTGGATTACACTAGGGGCTTCATTTTTTATTTCTTTTCTAATAATGTTTATTGGTGTCTTATATTTTAAAAAGGTTGAGCGTTATTCAATAGACATATTATAAAAATATGGATTATGTTATTGAAGTAAAAAATTTGGGGAAAAAATACAATATAAAACATCATAGCGGTGGCTATGTTACCTTGCGCGAGATTATTACAAATGCATTAAAAAACCCACTACGTTTTTTGAAGAAGAAAACGAAAGAAATAATCGGTATAGACACGAAGGAAGAGTTTTGGGCATTGAGGGAATTCAACTTTAATGTAGAAAAAGGAGAAGTTATTGGAATAATAGGACCAAATGGTGCTGGTAAATCAACTCTTCTTAAAATATTGACTGGGATAACTCCACCAACAGAAGGAGAGGTTCGTATCAAGGGGAAGGTAGCATCACTTCTTGAGGTAGGAACGGGATTTCATCCGGAACTTACTGGAAGGGAAAACATTTTTCTTAATGGAGCCATTTTAGGAATGACCAGAAAAGAGATCTCCCAAAAGTTTAACCAAATTGTAGAGTTCAGCGGTATTGAAAAATTTATTGATACTCCAGTTAAACATTATTCAAGCGGTATGCATGTCCGACTCGCCTTTTCGGTTGCCGCACACATGGAGCCGGACATTCTTTTGATTGACGAAGTTCTTGCGGTTGGCGACGCGGAATTCCAGGAAAAATGTCTTGGTAAAATGGAAGAAGTTACTAAGGGGGCGGGCAGAACGATTCTTTTTGTCAGCCATAATATGGGAGTAATACAAAATCTTTGCACAAAAACAATACTTATAGAAAAAGGAAAGATAACGGCAATGGGAGAAACCGGAGAAGTTGTCCATCAATATTTGTATAAAAACCAGGGATCAATCGCAGTTTCAGAATACAAGATTGATATATCCAAGGAAGTACAAATATCAAAAATATCTGTTATTGGGAAAACAGATATCCCTCAATCGCGAATACCTATTAGCGATAGTTTTTTCATAAAAGTAGAATTTGAGGTTTTTAGACCAGTAAAGAATACGTCTATTTCTGTACTCTTTTATTCACAAGGGGAAAGACTTTTATTTTCCTCTGATTTTGACAAAACCCTAAAGCTAAAAGATTACGAACCAGGCAAGTATGTCTCAACATTACACGTACCATCATACCTGTTCAATGTCGGTGATTTTTATTTTGATGTTTTCATAGGGGAACCATCTATTGTCGGATACGATTCAAAAAGAAATATCCCGTTAGAAATCTTAAATACAAATAACCCACGCTCCCCTATATTAAGGGGCGTATCTGTCGGTAAAATCGCTATTATTTTGAACTTCGATATAGAGCGTTTGGTTTAATTTTATGAAAGAAATTTTAAAAAAAATAATCAGATTTCTTACACCAGATTTTGTATTGTTTCTCAGGACTAAATATTTATCTGAAAGAAAAAACAGGAAAGAAATTGAAAAATATAAAAACTTGAGTGCCCCAAATACGGTGTCCATAAGGGGAAATTGCCTCTTTGGGATAAAAACAAAAATCGGAAGTAATTCATATTTGTTTGATGTATCGTTGGGAGACTATTCATATTTTATGAATGACTGTTTCGCCAGAAATGTGGTTATAGGAAAATATTGTTCAATAGCGCCGCATGTAAGTATCGGACTTGGAATTCATCCATCGCGCAATTATGTATCCACCCATCCAGCATTTTATTTTCCCACAAATCAAAAAATGTTCGTTTATGCTGATAATAAATATGAACAGGAATTCAAACATATAAAAAAGATTTCAATTGGAAATGATGTCTGGATAGGACAAGGAGTAATGATTATGGACGGAATAAACATCGGGGACGGGGCAATAATAGGAGCTGGGGCGGTGATTGTAAAAGATGTTGAACAATACAGCATAGTAGGCGGAGTTCCAGCAAGATTTATACGCTATAGATTTGAACCGGAAGAAATTGATTTTTTAAAGAAATTTAAATGGTGGGACAGAAATGAAGAATGGCTCAAACAAAACTGGAAAAATTTTTCAGATATAAAAAAATTTAATGCTTATCAATAAAATAAAAAAAATTATAAAGATCCTAATAGGAAAAGGGGGGGTTCGTGATAAACCGAATTCTCAGCAAACCTTGATTGACCCTGCCCTTTTAAGAGATCCTTCTGGCTTAAAAAATAGAGAGGAAATTTATGAATGGATAAGGGAAGGTATTGGATATTTTAAGGAATGGTATCAGCCGGTGGATTTTGGAAATGGGGTCGTGGCTCACACAACCATTCCTCCAAACTGGTTGCCCATACCCCAATCTCTCAATGATAATCATCGAGGACTGGCCAAATGGAAATATATAATAAAAAAACATATGCCGGACTTAAAAGGAAAACGCGTCCTAGATTTAGGCTCTAGTAGTGGTGTGTATTGTCTGGAAATGGCCCGCCTAGGAGCGAAAGATGTTGTCGGGATAGATCGTAGCCCACTTATTAAACATCGCTCGACTAATGACCCCCTATATCAGGATGTCATTGCTCAAGCCAATTTCGCAAAAAAAGCTTTTGAACTCCTAGATGGCAAAAAATATCCTGTCACATATATAGGCCATGATATAGGACATATAGCCGAATTGAATTTAGGTCGCTTTGATCTGATTCTCGCCTTGAACGTGGTTTACCACGAACTCGAGAAAATGCCAGAACTTATAAAACAACTGGCGGACATGACTGATCACCTTGTGTTGCAAGCAAGTCAGGGACACAGCGGAGAATTAGGCAAGTGGGCTACAGTACCAAAACAAATAGATACTCTTCTTAAGGCGGGATTCACGGATATCAAGATTGAAGCACCAAAAGGATATCCTCTGCCGGTTATTATTGGTAGAAAATAATCTCATGAAATTATAAATTATTCCAATCTCCATGATCAACCCTGAAATAAAATCAAAAATAGTACGCTTGTTAAAAGATCTAACAAAGAAATTCATTTTCTTCTTATTTGACGAACAAATAGGAAGACAAGTCGTTAAAAAAATGAGTAAACTTTTAAAAGAGAGAAAATTCTATACTATTGATTCTTTTATTTGGCGCCACAAATATAATTTCATCAATCAGCCAAAGACTGTAGATATCGTATGGGCCAAAGTAAACACAATAGGGACTATAACAGTCTCTTTAGAAATAATGCGCGCTTTGCTCCACACAAACAAGGGGCTACGAATAATGGCTCTGGAAAATACTCCTCATTACAAATGGATAAAGGATATAATAAGCGGAAAAGATGATTTCATTTCGCGATCATTATATTACGATTACATAAAAAATTTCTTCCCAAACGAAAATACGGAATCGCAACTAAAAAAAATAAAAAAAATGGCACTATCATATAAAAACCAATCAGAAGAATCTGTCTACGAAATAGTCAGTTTCCCGCCCGCAAGAAATGAAAACTTTAATTATCGCGTGATTATTTTCGACGGGAATCACCGCGTAGCCATCGCTAAAGCCTTGGGACATAAATCCCTTAAGTGTTATTTGGTGAATCAAACAATAGATTACAAAAAATATATTTAATATGGCACGAGTATTCATAGGAATGGCAGTATATAACGGAGAAAAAACAATCAAAGAGACTATAGATTCTTTGCTTAATCAAACATACACGGACTTCATTCTTTTCATATCCGATGACGCATCTACTGATAAGACACCAAAAATCGCGAAAGAATATTCTGTAAAAGACAGGAGGGTACGTTACCACAGGCAAGAAAAAAACACTGGAATGTTTCCGAATATGAAATTTGTAGTTGATAAGGCTGATACAGATTATTTCATGTGGTCTGACTGTGACGATTTATACGAAATCGATTTTATTCGAACCTGTATTGAGCTTCTGGAAAAAAACTCAGCATATAGTATCGCCATGACCGGAGCCTGTAATATAGACATCCAAGGACGGGTTATACGCTATATGCCAGATGTCCCTTATCTTTCTGGGAAGCCTACTGTCCTTAGTGTTAGTCGGTTTCTAGCCCAACCGGAAACACTTGGAAAATGTATTCTTATGTATTCTATCTTCAAAACCGACGCCATAAAAACACTCTATAAAATTTACCAGCAACGATCCGAATGGGGTACTGACTATATTTTTAGCCTCGCAATGGTAAGTCACTATGGGGTTATAATAGAATCTAAGCTTCTTTTCAAAAAAAGAATGGGTGGGGCTTCAGATAGCGAAAGAGAGACTAGAGCTCCAGGGGAAATGATAATTATAAAAAATCCCAAAAACCGAATGTTCCCCGTCGGGGGGGGCAGATTTAAAAGATTTCTCAACAGCAACCTTGAAGCAGTAGAAGGTACGCCATATAAATTCCTGGTACTCTTTATACTTTGTATACGTTCAATAAGGGCTTGGTTTCTATTCTTAAAAAATAGAAATTACAAAAAAAGATTTAATAAAATAACTTCAATATTTATAAGGTCTCGAAAAAAATGAACAAAAAACCAAAAATTTTAATAACTGGTGGTTTAGGTTTTATTTTTTCATATGTCACGGAATATTTTGTGAATAAAGGATGGGAAGGATACGATATAAAAGAAGCGTCAGGATTCAAAAAAATTCTAGTGATAGAAGATGCTTCTCATATGTATGAAGACACCTTGGGGGCTCTGAAAAAATTCTCCCCCATCGTTTCTGTCGGTTCATATTTTATAGTTGAAGACGGGATTGTTAGTGAGCTCGGACGCGACGAGGGATTCCACGGCGGACCGCTTCGCGCCACAAGAGAATTTGTTAAAGAAAATAACAACTTTGAAATTGACCGAAAATACTGCGATATGTTCGGCAAAAACGCCACATTTAATGTAAACGGTTACTTAAAAAAAATTAAATAATAAAAATCATGTTTTTTTTCTCCAAAAAATACAAAAAATATAACAATTTGGAAGCTCAGAAAAATGTTGAGATATCCGGCGACTGTGAATTTGCCAAAGGAACTATAGCTGGAAATAATACATACCTGCATAATGTTTCGCTTGGGAATTATTCATATTTATCCGATTATGGCTGCGCAAGAGATTGCACAATAGGAAAATATTGCTCAATTGGCAGAAATGTAACTATCGGTCTAGGAAAACATCCATCAGAAAAATTTGTTTCCACTCATCCGGCACTTTTCTTCGATGTAAACCAGAAAATGTTTACTTACGCAGACAATAAATATGTACAAGAATTTAAACAAATTGCGAAAGTTACTATCGGTAACGATGTCTGGATTGGCGATGGGGCGCTTATCATGGGAGGCATCTCCATCGGGGATGGGGCTATCGTGGGAGCGGGTGCGGTAGTAGTAAAGGATGTGGAACCTTACAGTATTGTTGGAGGAGTCCCAGCACGACCAATACGCTATAGATTTGAGCCCGAAGAAATTGATTTTTTAAAAAAATTCAAGTGGTGGAATAAAGACGAAGAATGGATAAGAAAAAATTTCCGCAATTTTTCCGATATAAAAAAGTTTATGGCTCAAAATGCTGACAGATAAAAATAAATTTCAAAAATCCCCTACCGTTTTTATAGGTATGCCTGTATACAACGGCGAGCGTTTTATACGAGAAGCAATAGAGTCAATAATAAATCAGTCCTACCCGCACTGGAAACTTTTCATATCCGATGACTGTTCAACCGATAAAACGCCGGAATTTTGTAAAGAATTTTCAGTAATTGATAAGCGTATAGTTTACTGCCAACAAAACAAAAATACTGGAATATTTGTAAATCAAGGATTTACTCTGGATAGGGCGGATTCAGAATATTTTATGTGGGCGGCACAGGATGACATAAGGGAAAAAGATTACATTACTGTTTGTTTGGAACATTTGGAAAAAAACAAAAACCTTGGATTTGCCACAACCGTTATGGCGGCAATTGATTCTTACGGCAGAACTCTGATTGAAGAAAAAGATCTTCTTAAGTTGTCCGGGAAACCGGGAATTATCGCTGTTGCCAGATATGTCCTACAGCCAGAAATTTTAGGGAAATGCAATCTAATGTACGGATTTTTTAGAACTCGGGTTGCTAGGGCAGTTTGGAATGCGTACCCAATGAGAAAAGTTTGGGGGCCTGATTATATGTTTTCTTTGGCTCTCATAAGCCGATACGAAATATATGTGGACAAAAAGGTTCTTTTCAAAAAGAGACTTGGTGGATCCTCCAGCCCAGAAGCTCTCCTCGGAGACAGAAAAGACAAAGAAAGGAGGCTAGAATATAAAAATCCGAAAAATCATATGTTTCAGTACGGCAGATTCGGAAGTTATTTCTCCGGCCACATGGAAGCACTTCAGGGAACTCCCTATCAGGCGCTCGCCGCTATATTACTCATGATAAGATTACCGAGAGCATTCTTAATTTATTTAAAAGAAAGAAATTTTAAGAAATTAATAAGCAAAAAAATATAATGTCGATAGTAGTAAAAACATACGGAGGGTTGGGAAATCAATTATTCCAATACGCATTCGGGCGGGCAGTTTCTTCTCGGCTGAAAACAGATTTTCTGTTAGATGTGGATCTCACTCCAATTTACGCACATCTAAAAATACATCCTTACGCTCTTGAATATTTCCAAACAAAAGTTAGAAAGGCAAAGGATTCCGACATGCTGGGTTTTGTCTGGTTAAGAAGACGGAAAAAATTCTTTAATTTTATATACCGACATATGAGATTAAAAAGAAAACTTTTACCTTTCTATTACCCGGAAAAAACATTCGCATACGATCCGGATGTTTTTTTAGAAAAAAACAACACTTATTTTGATGGATTTTGGCAAACAGGAAAATATTTTGAGCCAATAGCGGACGAGATTAGAAAAGAAATAACTCTCATCTCTCCACTTTCCGAATATAGCCAAGGTATAAGAAATGAAATAAAAAATAAAAATGCTGTCTCTATACATGTGCGCCGAGGATTTTATGTTTCAGACCCGACCTCAAGCGCCTTTCATGGAATCTGCTCTAAAGAATATTATGAGAAAGCCATAGATTACATGGCCAAACGTGTTCCCACCCCACATTTTTTCATATTTTCCGATGACTACGCTTGGGCAGTTGAAAACTTTAAAAATTTAGAATATCCATATACTTGCATAGACAATCCTGAAGAAAAGGGTCATGAGGATATGATACTGATGTCGGAATGCAAACACCATGTAATCGCTAACAGCAGTTTTTCATGGTGGGGGTCATGGCTCAATCCTAGAAAAGATAAGATTGTCATTGCTCCCAAAAAATGGTTTGCCAATGCTCCGAAAAATGACACAAAAGATATAATCCCAGACACCTGGATAAAAATGTAAACAAAAAACCCCGTGATGTCTTGCGACACGCGGGGCGGGGTATTTCATCTTTTTCTGCTTCAGGAGTACCTCATTCCTCCTTCGAATCCGAGGCGCTTGGCTTCGGTACGCATTACGGAGACGAGGTCTATGCGCTGTTTGTCGCGCTTCGGATTCCATTCGGAACCACCTTCGGTCGCTGTCTGCTCCTCGGGATGCTTGTATGGAACCGTGATGGAAAGGACCCTGTAGTCCCCCTTGAAAGCCCAGATAAACGGAACCACCAGTATCTCCCAGTTGTCGGGACCGCTCTTGCCGTCATACTGGAGGAAAAGCTCCATGGCACGGCGATTCCAGACACGCGGTCCGAACATCCAGTCGATGTCGCCACGGCCGGTAATGCCGGCGATTTCCCAGATGGCCCGCAGTTCCGACCAGTGTTGGTAGTCAGGATAGCTGTCGAGGTTCTCGCGACGCGGCATGACAATGTCGCACTTACCCCAAAGAACGGGGTCAACGCAATGCGAGAGATGTTCCACCAGCGTCCACTTCTCGGGTTCCATCCAGACGACAACTTCGGCACCGAGGGCAAGCGCCGAACGGAAGCACTGGCGTCGTGAAGCGCCCATGCCCGGCTCTTTCTGTTTTTCAACGAGTGCTCTGGAATCGGCGAACATTTCCCCGACTTCGGGGACTGGCGAATCATCGACCACCACTATGGGGTAGCCGTAAAAATCAGCCTGCCTTACCGTCTTGAGCGCAAGTTGCGCCCGCAATTCCGATGACGTTCTGTTGAACGTCGTCGTGGCAATCACTACACGATTTTGGTTTTCCAAAACACTCTCCCATTGGTCTGAATCGGTTTTATCGAAGATCTATATCCTGCTTTAGATTGTAACATATAACTCGTAAAAAAGCAAGGACTTGATCCCCCTACAATAGACCCCTAAATTATGGCTAAAAAGCCTTAAAGTATATACTTATTTATGAAAACTTTAACCATAGAAAAACTGTTATAAGAGATATGTGCGGAATATTCGGAGCGGTCGGAAAAAAATTGGATAAATACGATGAGGGCGGGCTAAAACCCGTCCTCTCTTCCCTTTCCAAGCGCGGGCCTGACGGTAATGGAATTCTATTTCTTCCATCAGTCGTTTTGGGACATACGCGTCTTTCAATAGTGGATTTGAAAAGCGGAGCCCAACCCATGAAAGATGGGGGCAAAAATACATACATAAGTTTTAATGGGGAAATTTATAATTATAAAGAATTAAAAAAGGAACTGATTGAAAAGGGGCATCAATTTATTACGGAGTCCGATACGGAAGTAATTTTAAAAAGCTATGCAGAATACGGAACTGATTGCCTTTCACACCTTGATGGGATGTTTGCTTTTGCGCTTTGGGACGAAAAGAAGCAAGTACTTTTCTTGGCACGCGACCGATTCGGTAAAAAACCTCTTTATTACACTTTTGATAAAGATGGTAATTTTCTCATAGCCTCGGAAATAAAAGCTCTCTTTGCCGCCGGTATAAAAGGAGAAGTTGATCCTGAAGCAATAGATAATTACCTTACACTTATGTACATACCGCCCTGGAAAACCGTTTATAAAAATATCCATGTAATTCCTCCCGCTCATGCTGGAATATTTGAAGACGGAAAAATAAAAATATGGAAATATTGGGAACTTGAGGAAAAACCAATAAAAGATTCTTACGCCAAAGCGCGGGAAAAAATAAAAAATCTTTTTGAAGATTCTGTTAAAAAAAGAATGGTTGCGGATGTCGAAATAGGATCATTGCTATCCGGCGGAGTGGACTCCACTCTGGTAAGCGCGTATGCACAGAAATTTTCTAAAACCCCGATAAAAACTTTTTCAGTAGGATACGGTGAGCATATAAACGAATTACCGTATGCTAAAGAGGCTAGCGAAAAAATCGGCACCGACCATTACACAATACAAGCTGGCGGAGAATTAATAAAAGAGCTTGAAAAAGTCATAGAGTATATGGATGAACCACATGCCGATTCTTCAAATTTTCCGCAACATATTCTTTCAGAACTTGCTTCCTCAAAAGTGAAAGTTGCACTCTCCGGGGATGGAGCCGATGAGCTATTTATGGGTTACGGCTGGTATTGGAAATACGACAACACGAAGAAAATTGTCAGGGTAAAAAATGCCATATTTTCCAATCGTTTTAAGGAACATATTAAAAACATTTCTGTTTTCTCAAAAGCCGAGAGAAAAAAATTGTGGAATGATAAATCCGCGCTTAATGACGATTTTATAGGAAAAAACATCAAAAAAATAAATCTTTTTGACTTATCAACTTACCTGCCAGGACAGCTTCTTTCAAAAGTAGACAGGACAAGCATGATGCATTCTCTTGAGGTGCGCTGTCCGTTTCTGGATTACAGGCTTGCTGAATATGTTTACAACCTTCCGGAAAACTACAAAATGAAAAACGGCATGGGTAAAATAATGTTAAAAGATATTCTTTTGGGAATAATGCCGGAAGAATTCGTCAACAGAAAAAAACAAGGTTTCGGGGCTCCCATAAAAGAATGGTTGCGTGAAAAAAAAACGGAAAAGTTTGTGATAGAAGCGCTTGGAGTAGATTCTCCAATCTATAAATATCTCAAAAATGATGTCGTTGGAAAAATTATTTCGTCGTTTTACGCCGGTAAAGACGATTCATTTTGCTACAAGGTCTGGTCAATTTTATGTCTATCACTTTGGCTGAAACATCACGGAAAATATCATGTATCCCGTTAGAAGCCGCATTCACGGGAAAACAAATTAAACAAATGAAACAAGATCAGATAAAATTTAACAAAAATAATTTTGCAGGTGGTATTGCAACCGCGACCTGCTTCTAACGGGATGTATAAAATAAGCGAAACATTCTGGGCTTATAGGAATAAAATAACAAATAAACTTTTTGGAATTGTTCATATGCCGGCAAGCGGGAAGAAAAAGGGAGATGTGCTTATTTCATATATAACTGAACCTTTTACTTTCGCGCCATGGGAAGGTTTCCCGAATTACCACACAATGTATTGGGAATGTTTTGAAATAGCAAAACTTTTTTCCGATAAGGGATATGCCGTTGATATAGTGAATGTAAAAAACGAAAAGTTTATACCAAAAAAACCATATCTTGCCTGCATAGACGCTGAAAATGGCCTTGAAAGACTCTACAGATATTTACCAAAAGAATGTAGGAAAGTTTTTCATATCCTCATTTCTTATTGGAAAGATTACAACGAGGCCGAGGAGAAAAGAATTAAAAATATAGAGAAAAGACGTGGGGTCAAACTTTTACCAAGGCGGAAAATGAAACCGTCAAAAAACGCGGAGTTCGCTGACTATCTCGAGGGGTTTGGCAATAAAACTATATTTAAAACTTTTGAACAATTTAAAAAACCGATATTTTTTATCCCCATCTCATCTGTTATAGAATTCAATTTTCCGGGAAACAAAAATTTTGATTCCGCACGCAAACATTTTTTGTGGATGGGCGGGGGCGGATTGGCGCTGAAAGGATTGGATTTGGTGCTTGAAGCATTCAGTAAGATGCCGGATCTTAATCTTCACATATGCGGACCGATACACGGCGAAGAAGATTTTGTTGAGGAATATAAAAAAGAGCTTTATGGTACTCCGAATATAAAAGTTTACGGAAGACTCGATATCGGAGGGAAAGAGTTTCGGGAAGTAATAAATAAGTGTGGTGCCGTAATATACCCTTCCGGTGGAGAGGGATCTTCGGGAGCTATAGTCCAGGCTATGCATGCCGGACTCATACCTATTATTACCCACGAAACCGGTATACAGGAAGACTCCGGTTATATTCCCCTTATCAACCCTACTCCTGAATCAATTACTAAAACATCACGGGTTTTTTCCGAGATGCCAGAAGAATCTGTCAGGGAATTTTCAAAAAAAATATGGGAATACGCGCGCTCACATTACACAAGAAAAACTTTTAGCCAAGCTTATAAACGATTTATTGAAGAAATATTAAAACTGTGAAAAATCAACTCATAAGCGTTATAATTCCGGCCTACAACTCTGAAAAGACAATTTCTGTCGCGATTAACTCAATCTTAAATCAAACATATAAAAATATTGAGGTAATAGTGGTTGATGACAAAAGTACGGACAATACCGCCCAGGTAGTAAAAAATATTATTGGTAATGATAAAAGAGTTAGACTTGTAGAGTCAGACAATGACCCGTTTCGTTTTGACAAAAATCTAAACAGAAATATAAATGCTGGATATTCAGCCAGAAATACCGGGTTTAAATACGCAAAAGGAAAATTAATTACATTCCAAGATGCCGATGATGCATCATTATTAAACAGGATAGAAATTCAATACAATCTTTTATGCAAATATAACGCTACTCATTTAACGCTTGATTGGTTTAAATTTGATGAAAAATATCTTGGCAAAACTTTTGACGATAGAAAATACCTTGGAAACGCCAGGGTGCTTAAGCCGGAAGAATTATATAAAATGTCCGAGCGTTCAAAAGGGTTTGTAGCAAAAATTTCACCAAAAATAAATTCTCTAATTCCTTTTCATCTTAAAAGAAAAAGAATAATAAATAAATTATTTTTCGGCTCCCTTGAAGATTACCCGGGCGCAGGCAACTCCCCTCTTTTTAAGCGCGAAATAATTGAAAAAGTGAAATTCAGAAAATTACAAGAAAGAATATGGCCGTCATTTATGGGCCGAGGAGCGGATAAGGATTTTAACTTCCAAGTCGCCGAAACGTTCAAGAATAGCTATGTTGTGATAGTTCCTCTTTATATGTGGCGGGTTAGAAATGAAAACGAAAGGTATAAGGATTGGGTTAGTTTCTAGAAATTATTCCTGATACTCCACTCTATCGTTCTGGCTAGCCCCTCGTTGAAAGACGTGAATTTTAATTTTTTCATTTCTTTTTTAATTTTAGACAAGTCAGATTTGACTACTAGCGGACCTTTACCTATATGCGAGAGTTTAGATACTTGCGAAGGAACTTTGAAATTCGCTCCGCAATATTTAGCAATCTTTTTGGCAAGCTCCAATATGGAGACACTGTCTTTGCCGCCAGCATTGTAGACCATGTCGCGAGAATGAAATGCTATGAATAAAATCATGGCCGTTATGTCGGAAATATACCCATAAGTTCTTATAGAATTTCCACTATCAAGCAATTTTATTTCTTTTAGGGTTATAGCTTTTTTTATAAAATCACTCATAACGCGAGTGTCGTCTTTTGGAAGCCCCGGCCCGTAAACCGCGGAAATCCTTGCAATCTTTATGTCGGTTCCTTTTATTCTTCTATATGACGCGCAAAGTGCCTCCCCCAGACGTTTTGATTCAGCGTAAACAGAGCGCGGGTTGTGAAGCGGAGAATTGCCGTTATAATCCTCGCGCACGGGCAAAAATTCTTTCGGGATATCTCCATAAACTTCGGCGGAGCTGAAAAAAACAAATGTGGCTTTGGGGGAGCCGTCCAAAAGACTCTTGGTGGCATTAACATTAATATTGATTGTTGAAACCGGGTCGTCTACAAACTTTGCCGGCTGGGCATATCCAGCGGCATGAAAGATATAATGGTATCCTGCTAGGCCCTTAAATGGTTTGGACAAATCAACTTTTTTATAAGAAATATTTTTATCCCCTTTCATAAGAGAAGATAAAACTGCCTTCGGGCCATGGAGTCCTCCAGCATTAATTTTGCAATTAAATCCAAGGTTTTTATTTGCATAAGAAAAAACAGCCACAAGATACTGCCCCAAAAGTCCGTTTGCTCCGGTTATAAGAATTTTTTTGCCTTTTGCTTTTTTAATATCAACGAGACGCAATATATCGCGACAATCGCGCTCTATTATGTCATTCATGAGTTTCAATTTTCTTTGCTTTTGCGTCCTCTCCAGGAAGAGCTGGATTCTCCCATCCTTCTACTGGCTCTATAAACATATTTTTCTTGAATTCCTCGCGAGACAAATATGGATACATATCTTCAATTGGAGTGTTCCAACCAAAAACTCTCGGTTCGTATGCATACCAATCTCCTATATCAACATCACAAACAATCGGTCCGTCAAAGGCAAGAATCTCTTTAATCATCTTACGAGCATCGTCATTTTTAGAAATTCTTTTTGTTTTAACTCCATAGGCGTCAACAACCTTCACGAAGTCTGGTGGTAAATATCCTTTGGGGCCCGAAGCTTCGTGTCTTCCGCCAACATTTGTGTCTTGAAATGCTTTTATAATTCCGTAGTTGTGATTATTTATAATAAAAGTTTTGGTTTTTATTCCATAAGTAAGTAGTGTCTGAACCTCTTGTATATTCATATTAAATCCGCCGTCGCCGATAATGCAGACAGTATTTTGTTTTTTGTTATCAGAAGCAAGCCACGACCCCATAGCCCCACAAAAAGAAAACCCCATAGGAGAATTACCATTATTTGTTAGGTAGCGTTGTCCCTTTTTTGTTTCAAAAGCATGATTGCTGACAACAATATTTCCCCCGCAATCGGCAACTAAAATATCTTCTTTTTTCATTTCTTCCGACAAAATTCTCATGAAAGCATACGGATTGACATGTTCTTTTTGTTCAAAAAATTCCGGACGAACTGGGTCATATTTATCTTTCCATTCCAAAACTTGTTTTGTCCATAAAGAAACATCGTTTAGCGACGTTCCACTCAATTTCTTTATCAGTCTTTCAAGAAAAAGTTTGGCGTCAGAATGTATATTTACGTCAAATGGAATTTGTTGGAGTTTTTTCTGAAGAAGAGTTTCATCTACATCCACCACATATTTTTTTGCACCACGAGCAAAAGTTTTTAAATTGCCTCCGGTAATGCGCCCCGAAATTCTGCTCCCGACGGCAATCAGTAAATCGCTATTTTGTAATCCAAAATTCCTTCCTCTACCACCATAGGTTCCCACTCTACCCCCATAATATTCATAATCTGATGGGACAATATCCAAGGCATTCCATGTTGGGAAAATTGGAATTTTCAAAATTTTTCCAACTTGATGCAAAAGCTCCGTTGCGCGAGCTATACCAACCCCCTGCCCAACCAAAATAACAGGGCGTTTTGCCGATTTCAAATCTTTCAAAAGTTCGTCTATTTTTTTATCTATAACTTCCGTGTTGTAAATCAACTTGTTTGATTCGGCGTCAAATCCAAAAAGTTTTTCTGGGTCAATTTCCATTTTCTGAATATTCATAGGGATGTCCAAAAACACCGGTCCTGGTCTGCCGTCGGTCGCCAAAAAAAGAGCTTTTTCCAGTTCGTATTTTATTTCTTCCGGTTTTCTAATAAGTCTTGCGTATTTAGTTATCGGAGAAACTATTGAAACAATGTCGGTTTCTTGAAATCCAACTTGTCGGATTGACGGGTCTGCTCGCAAAAAATCAGAGTTTATCTGTCCGGTTATAAAAAGCGCCGGTACCGAGTCATAAAAGCAATTTCCTATTGGAGTAACGAGGTTCATTCCACCGGGACCGGAAGTTGCAATTGCTACCCCAGGAAGACCTTTGATTTTTGCGTAGCCCTCGGCTGCAAATCCAGCCGCCTGTTCGTGCATTGTGGCCACATATTCGGTCTTATCGGTTCTTGAAAAGGCATCAATAAGATAGGCATTGGCAGCGCCCGACACCACAAACATTTTGTCTATCCCCTTTTCAGCAAGATAATTGATTATAAAATCAGCTAGTTTCATAAAATTATAGACGATGATACATTATAACTGCTCATTTTACAAATTAGTTAAAACATACATACCAAAGAAAAAGCGCCGCCATGTAGGAAGCGCCTTCGGGTTCCGGCTACCTGATCAAGATCAGGCGTCGCAGAACTCCCCTTCGAAACGGTACTTAGTCGCCCCTTCCTTGTTGTGGTAGGGAACGATTTTCACGGCAGAGACACCGCGGGACGCCGAGTAGAACTCGATGTAGCCGCGACCGATAATTTCATTCGCTGTCGATTCCGCCTGTTCGCTAATGAAACCGCCACGTCGCACGAGAACCTCCACGATTTCTTCCTTCGTGTAGAGCTCTGATTTCGGCGGACCAGAAAAGGAGTAGCTCGAGTCGGTGTCGATGGTGAGAAACAATCGCGCCATGGCAAGCCTCTTTTCCGACTCTTTCCTCAACTTCAGGCTGTTTCCCGGCTGGAATTCAGCACTCCTGTCGTACAGGTCGATGCCGCAGAGACCGGAAATCTCGTCAGCGAACGGGAAATGCAAACGAAATGCGTTCTTGAGGTTCATATGACCACCCTTATGAGCAACCGGTTGGGAGAACTGCTAAAAGTATATTAGCACATCAAACGCTAATATGTCAAGATTGCAAATTTTTATTTTTTTGTCGCCCGCTCCGCTGCCCTTTTTAATCTTCGGCATCCATCAATGAGTTTTTTCTCCGATGCTGCATAACAAATTCTTATATATTTTTTTCCTCCGGACCCAAACCCTGAACCAGGGCAAACCACAACACCGTGGCGTTCCATTGCGTATTTTGTAAATTTATCTCCATCCATTCCGGTCCTTGATACATCTATCATTAAATAGAAAGCTCCCTTTGGTTTTGAAAATTCAAATTGTTTAACTTTGCCAAGTTCGCGGCAAGCAATTTCTCTCAATTTTTTATATTCCTTGAAATATCTTTTAGAAAATTCATGGCGCTGAGAAAGTGCAATTACACATGCATCCTGTAAAAACGGCGGAACACATGAAACGATTGTCTGAGAAAGAAGAGCTATTTTTTCTATGATCTCCTCGGGGCCAATGGCATATCCTACGCGCCAACCAGTCATTGCGAATGGTTTTGAAAAACCATTTGTCATTATTACGCGTTCTTTGCATTTATCCATTACCCCTGCTGAAAAATGTTTACCTTCGTATACCATACTTGCGTAAATTTCATCACTCAATATATATAAGTTATATTTCTTGGCTAAAGCATAAATTTTTCTTATATCACTTTCTGAATAAACTGCTCCTGTGGGATTTGATGGCGAGTTTATTACTATGAGGCGTGTTTTCTTGGTGATCCTTTTTTCTATTTCCTTGGGGCTGAAGTTAAAATTATTTTTATGGGTTACGGGAACATGCACTCCTTTTATTTTGAGCATATCCAAAACGGCATTATAAGTGACAAACGCCGGATCGGTCAAAATTACTTCTTCCCCGGGATTTACCAAAACCGCCATTACATAATATATAAGCGGGTTAGCTCCGGAAGTTACCACAACCTGCGAAAGTGACGGGGTAAATTTAAAATCTTCCTTGACCGCTTTTTGTATGGCAACGCGTAAAATATGCTCCCCCCTTGAATCGCCGTAATGAGTGCGCCCATTATAAAGTGCTTTCATTGCGCTTTTTTTAACCTCTGTCGGCATTTCAAGATGACTATCGCCTATCTCGAAATGTATCAGATCTTTTCCTTTTATTTCCAGATCTTTTGCCTTTCCAAGAATTTTAAACATCGATTGTCCGACAATTCTCTCGGCAAAATTTGATATTTTAGATTTTCTTTTAATCACGTATCTAAACCTTAAAAAGATTTTTAACCTTTCTTATTGTCGATTCCTTCAGGGCAGAAAGTGCCACCCAGCCGGAAATTTGTGGACGCACCCATTCCGAAAACCATTCTGGTAAATGGGGGTGTTTTTCTTCTATAATTTTATGGGAATCGTTTGAGCGGCACATCCCCTCAATAAGAGACATATCCTTGCCGTGGTCTTTGTGCCAGCGATAAAATGCCCTAGAATCTTTCGGTAAACAATGCCCCCCGAAAGACCGGCCGTAACGCAGATAACTTTTTTCTTCAAAGAAGAAGTTTATTATCTTCTCATTTTTGGCAAGTTTTTCTTTGTCAGTCGGAATTTCCATAGCATTGCCAAATTCATTAACAAAAGTGATACGAAGCGCATTCCATATATTGGAAATATATTTAAGATATGAGGCCTCCTCCGGAGTCCCTTCAAAAAATTTTATAGCCGTACGCCGCCACACTCCGAAAAATGACGGTTCTTTTTGAGCGCTATCTCTTTTGCCAATAATAAAATAATGTGGCTTCATACATTCCTCAACAGCTTTCTTTTCATGCAAAAACTCCGGTATATAATAATCAAATGCTAAATCTTTAAGGTGTCCCGGAATAATAGTAGAACGAAGAACAACCCTCCCTTTAATTTTTTCAAGCGACTCAAGAGCTCTTTTTATCGCGGATATGTCCTGTAGCCCATCATCGGACACTTTGTCCCCCACGCATACCAAATACCAAGTATTAGAACTATCTTTTTCTGAAACACTAGAAATGGATTTTATCTTTTTGTAAGCCTCGCCGTATTTGTCTGTATAACGCAATTCCGGTTTCCCTATGTCGTAATAATAAACTTCATAACCAGCCTGCGAAAAAGAAAGTGCGTTGGCTTGCCCAACCCAGCCATATCCAACAACCACAATTTTTTCTTTAGATAAAAAATCCATCCTAATTAGAAGTTCATATTAATTATTTCTTTTAACAAATCTTTGTCGAAGTAGCGCCTTACGGCTTCACTCACGATGACTTCAACATTATCCTCAAACTTCTAACAGGACAAGTCCTATAACTAACCCCGTATTGCAAGTTTATAATATGCCGTATATTAGCATTTTACCCATGATAATCAAGCATATTTTGTAACCAAAATGCTATACTTTAGGTTACAAATTTTATGTCAAAAATACTTATTACCGGCGGAACGGGGTTTATCGGCTACCATCTTGCAAAGCGCCTAGCTGGGCAGGGCCACGAAATAGTCTTGGCGGACAATTTTTTTCGCAGTCGCAAGGACGCAGATTTATTGGCGCTTCTTGAAAAACCAAATGTAAAATTAATCGAAGTAGATTTAACTGAAAAATCGTCTTGGGAAAAGTTGGGAACGGGATACGATTATGTTTACCATTTCGTGGGAATCAACGGTACCAAACTTTTTTATGAAATCCCCCACGAGGTGTTACGCATCGGCGTTTCCACAACTATGAATGCGATTGAATGGTTCCATACGAAAAACGGAAAAGTTGGCGCAAAAATTCTTTACACCTCCTCAAATGAAGCTTACGCGAGCGCGCTTGAGGCGTTTGGAAAACTTCCGCTTCCAACTCCGGAAAATGTACCTCTTGTTATTTCCGACACATACAATCCGCGCTGGTCATACGGCGGACAGAAATTAATTGGTGAACTTTTCTTCATTCATTCCTCAAAAGCCTACAACTTTCGCATGTCTATAGTCCGACCACACAACTTCTACGGACCGCGCGCGGGATACGAACATGTAATTCCAGAAATCGCCGGGCGAATAGATAAACATGTTGAACCATTCCCAATATTCGGAGCTGATGATACCCGTTCTTTTTGTTATATAGATGACGCTGTTGAGGCGATACAAATGGTAATGGAATCGGAGAAAACCGACGGTAAAACTTATCACATAGGTACGCATGTTGAAACAGTTATACAGGATTTAGTGGAAAAAATGTTTAGCATAATGGGATGGCATCCGGAAAAACTTGATATTAAAAATTCCCCTGAGGGAAGCGTAAAACGAAGGCTCCCGGACGTTTCAAAAATAAAGCGCGATACCGGATGGGAAGCGAAAATTGAACTTGAAGAGGGGCTCCGAAAAACTATAGATTGGTATCGAAAAAATCCAAAACCGGAAAAATAAAAAAAGTCCTGCGCGCGGCAGAACTTTTGGGACAAGGAATCGTTTAGAGCAAATTCTGGAACGTTGTGTGGCAGTGGGGACACGCCTCGATCTCTCCTATCATGTAGGCGAATCCCTTGTATTTGAAGACTCCATCGCATTTCGGGCATTTTGCGCGTTGATTCCTCGCCCAATAGGACACAACCAGTGTCATGGTAAGAATACCGGCGACGGCGTAGCCGGTTGTGGTTGGCGGGATATCCAGATGTGGGGAAGCGAGGAAGAGAAACACCCCGACACAGAGGGCCATGAGAAGTCCGAGTAAAAATTCTTGCTGGGTGAGATTATTCACCCATCTTCTTGGGGACTGGATATTTTCCATTTTTTAATCTCCCGTTTAAATGAACTACGTTATGGTTTACACTAGAAGTAGTATCTAATATTTGTTAAGTTTTGTCAAGAGTGACTTCAGGAAAAGAGGCGTTAATATTGATTATGGCAAAAATCCTTATAACAGGAGGGGCGGGATTCATCGGGAAAGATCTTGCCTATAAACTTTCAAAAGAAAACCATGATATAACACTTGCCGATAATTTTCTACGCGGACGAAAAGATGAGAAGTTAGAATTGTTATTAAAACTTCCGAATATAAAACTAATTGAGGCAGATTTAACGGATAAAGAATCTTGGGATAAAATTGGCGGTGGTTATGATTATGTATATCACCTTGTTAGCATAAATGGTTTTAAACAGTTCCTTGAAATTCCACAGGAAGTGCTCCGAGTTGGGATGACAACAACTATGAACGCGCTTGAGTGGTTCCGCGAAAAAAACAGGAGACCTAGCGCTAAAATTCTCTACACTTCATCAAATGAAGTTTATATAGGAGCAATAGAAGCATTTGGAACACTCCCTCTGCCAACACCAGAAAATGTTCCAGTAATAATTGCCGATACATACAACCCACGCTGGTCATACGCTGGGCAAAAACTCATATGCGAGCTTTTTTTTATCCATTACGCAAAAGCATACAACTTAAGGATGGTTATAGTGCGGCCACATTATATATACGGCCCGGGCGCTGGATACGATGCCATGATTCCGAAAATTATAGAACGCGTGAAAAATCGTATTGAGCCTTTCCCGATTATTGGCGGAGATGACAGCCGTTCTTATTGTTATATAGATGACGCCACGGAGGGAATAATTTCGGCTATGGAATCAACAAAAACTGACGGTGGAACATACAATATTGGTTCAAGCGAAGAAGTTACCATAAAAAATCTTATTGAAAAAATATTTAAAATAATGGACTGGACTCCGAAAAAAACTGAAATCAAAGATTCTCCTGACGGGAAAATAAGTCGTTTTCTGCCGGATGTTTCAAAAATAAAACGTGATACGGGTTGGGAAGCAAAAATTAAATTTGAAGAAGGTCTTAAAAAAACTGTTGACTGGTATCTAGAAAATCCAAAATAATCAAAAGAAAAAAGCCCGTCATGTAGACGGGGTTTTCGTTGGCGGGTCGCGGTTCTCAATCCCTTACCGGGAAGAAGGTGTCGTGTGGTCCCTGTTCTCCGGTGGCGGCAATGATGAGGGTCATGTCGGTCGTGGCGACAAGCTCGTGAACCACATTCGGCGGAACAATCGCCCGAAATCGCGGGCCCATCGGCGCCGACATCTCTTCTCCACTCGCAATATCGCGCATATGCATCGTTCCCTCGCCGGAAAAAATGTAGTACACCTCCCACATCTTCTTGTGGTAATGCCTGCCGATGTAGTTGCCGGCAAACAAACAGTCAAAGGCGGAAATTTGATTGATCATTTTTCCTTCTACTCCGCCCTTCACTACGTCAAAAATCGTTCGCCGTTGGTCGCTGTGTCCCACGGAAACAAGTCCAATCCACCATTTGGGCATCTGAATCTCCTTATGTGTAAGATCAAAATCAGCCCAAATTATTACACAATGATATGTAATTGTCAAATATTAGAAATTAGCCGAAAATAGCGTGCCAATATTCAACGAGTTTAGTTTTTTGCGATTCTGTAAGCAATTCTATTTCGGCAAGTGTGTACGCGTGTAGTCCGTGCTCTTTTTCATATTCCTCGGGATCAAGCGAGCGCGAAATGACCTCAACTTCTTCTGGGGTCGGCGCGAACACAAAGGTAAAGATAACATTATGCTCTCCCCTTGCCTGTGGCTCGGGGTTCCGGTATTTAAAAAAATTCACGGAGAGCCAGAGAAATTGAAATTCATCAGGCGAGAGTTCAATACTAGTCTCGCGCTTTAGATTTCTTACCGCCGCCTCGCGTGGTGTTTCACCCATACGTTGACCACCGCCAAAACACCAAACGCCGATTGTTGCCTGATGTTTCCTCTTGGCAAGTAAAAATTTTTTTGATATAGGATCAATAGCGATAATATCGGAGCAGGGTCTCGGAAACGCCTCTAGTACTCGCCCGTATTCATCATCCGGCAAAAAAAGAGCCTTGGGCCAATTTTTTCGCACTACCTCGCCACCTTCAAAGAACATGGTTGGCTCGGGCATTGGTTTGGCTAAAAGTAATTTCTCGCGCATCAATTTTAATCAATAACCTTGGGCGTCGGAAGAGGAATAATAAATTTCCCTCTGTATCCCAATTTTTTCATAATTTTGACAAGCTCTTCACCTATGTGCCATGAGAGCATTAGTAAATATTCAGGTTGCTCTTTTATAATTCTTTCTTCGTCAACAACTGGGATATGGGTCCCAGGAGTAAACATTCCTATTTTTGGTGAACCACGTTTTTCTCCCGTGTAATCCAAAATATCATTCGTGATGTTCATAAACCGCAAAAGCGTATTGGACCTGCAAGAACTCGTCATTCCAGCGATGCTTGCTCCTTCCTTTTTTAATTCAAGAAGTAACGAAAGTAAATCCTGTTTTGCCTTCATAATTTTTTTGGCAAAAGTTTGATAAGTTTTAAAATCATAAAGCCCCGCTTTTTCTTCGTCGGCAATAAGTTTTTTTACCCGTGCGCTCATTGAGTGTTTACCTTTTTTGGTATAAATACGGATTGAGCCTCCAGCGGCGGAAATTCTTTCAGCGTCAATTATTGAAAACCTCGCTTTCTCAAAAAGACGTTTAAGTGGCTTCAGAGCGTAAAATCTCAAGTGCTCATGGTAGACAGTATCAAATTCCAAGTGCTCCATTATATCCATCAAGTACTGCGATTCGGAAACAAAAACTCCGTCTTTAGCCAATAAATTTTTTACATTATTTACCAAAGAGTCCGTGTCATTAATATGAGCAAAAACATTTGTAGCGGTAACGATATCAGCAGGTCCGTATTTTTTTATAATTTTTGAAACTGTTTCTTTGCTCAAAAAACTTTTCACAGTTGGGATGCCATTTTTGTTAGCAATATCGGCCGCGCCCGTTGGCTCAATACCAACAACTCGCATTCCTTTCGCCTTGAATGGTTTTAATAATGTCCCATCATTTGAACCTATATCTACCGCAAGACCATTTTTCTTAACATACCCTTCTTTTTCCAAAGTGTCGGCAAGTGATTGAAAATTCCTAATGAGCATATTGGTAAGACCAGTACGATACGGGTAATCTGGCGGAAAAACTATTTCCGGGGGAACAACATAATCAATCTGTACAAGCGAGCATTCTCCGCAAAAAACCATGTTAAGCGGATATGTTGCTTCCATTTCTTCTAATCTTTCTTTGGTCAAATATTCCTGGGGAACAGCATGGTGTCCCAGCGAGAGAAATTGCTTGAGATTTTTGCTCTTGCAAACCTGGCACTCTTTGACATGGCCTATGTATTTATTAGGTGTTTTTTTCATAAAAATATGTCGTATCAGTATAGTATATAAGACCATTCATTCAAAGATTGTTACTATTGACTTATATATTTTTTTGTTATATAAAGTACGAAGAAAAGTAAGTCCTTCCAATGGCTCCCGGAGAAACAAGATGAACGTTCCAACCCCGTACAATGGCAATGTAGGACGTCTTACCACCGAAAAGGTTCTGGATCTTTTCATGAGCCCTTTCATTTTCATCCCAACAGTCCTTTTCGTCTTGGGTATTGTTCCCTTCTTTAGTACGAGCATCATAGGCCCCAACCCATCGTGGTGGAAAGTCGCATTGATGTTCTTGACCAGTTTTGGGGTCCCCCTCGCGCTTCTCCTCGTAACGCGGATGCTCCTGAAACGAAAAACCTTTACCTGCGAACACTGCCATCAAGAAGCTCAGTACGAAGGGCTTCAGTATCAGGGATCACAAGCTGGCATTAGCTATTCATGTCCGCACTGCAAGTTCCCGGTGGAGCGTTATTATTATCCGTGTGATTAGCGTCCGTTTTTCAGAGAGGAAAAGCCTCGAACCATCAGGGGCTTTTTATTTTGCCCAAAATACTTGACTTATTACTATAAATATGTTATCCTAGCAACAGACTAAAATCGCAGTTCCCCACATCTAAGAGGAGATCTAGACATGAACCGTATATGGGACCTTTATCCCGCCCTCGCAAGAGCGGTGAAGCGCACGCACGACGAAGCAACCGACTGGCTGGGTGGTCCGATGTTCCATTGCCACGATTTCGATCACGCTCTTCGCGTGGCAAACTACGCCATGATGATTGCGCCGGACGAAAAAACTGGGCGTCTCGCGGCAATAGCGGGACTCTGCCACAACGCCGATCGGATACTGCAGAAAAAGCTGAAGGTCGGTCCGTTCGGCAAAGTGCCAAAGGAGGCCATCGAAGCAATGGTTCGCGATTGGCTCAGTGTCCTCAATATTCAGGAAATGGAGAGGGGCGATTCGTACCACCCGCCGTTTGCCACCACCGAGGACGGCCAGCTCGTCATGGACGCCGTGCTCAACCACGGCAACAAGAACGGCAAAGACGACAGTCTGGTGCTCATCACAATCATGGACGCCGACCGCTTGGTCAACATTGAGGCTGATGTCTTGGTGCGCGACGGCCAGTATTTTGGCGACGCCATGCGAGTGGTGGACCCGGTGCATATCGACCGCGATCCAAACGCTAACTTCCGGAACTTGGGTTCCATTCTTCGCAACTCGGTCGAGAAGTTCGACTGGGAAACCGAAGGTGGTTTCGTCGGCATCCGACTGCCAAAAGCGCGCGAGCTCATGAAGTCGCGATTCGCGTTCCTTCGGCTTTGGATCAAGACCATCCGCGAACAACGCGAAGAGGCCGAACTCTTCCCGTATCCAAGCTTCGATTGAACAAGAAGAAAGCATGAGGGCTGCGCAATGCAGCCCTTTTTTTTATTTGAAAAAATAACCTTTTGTGTTATGGTTTCGTAAATTAAGGATATGGCTCCGAACCTCTCTTATCTTACTGTAAGCAAAAACAAGCTTCCCTACTTAAGGCAGGGGCTTGAAAAACTAATCGCCAGCAAAAAACCTGATGAAGAAATTTTAGTTGCCGACGGCGCTTCAACGGATGGAACTAAAGAATATCTTGCGGAACTAAAGAATGCAGGAAAGATAGATTTTTATTTATCCGAGCCGGATTATGCCGAATCTCACGCCTTAAATAAACTTTTTCTTATAGCTAAAGGAACTCTTATAAAAATTATTAACGACGACGACGCGTACTATTTCCCTGCCATTGAGGCAAGTAAAAAATTTATGATTGCACATCCGGAAATAGGAATTTTAGGAATGAACGGCGGATCTTTTAAACACGATACTCCACAGACACAAGTTCTACGAAAAGTGGAAGGCTATGAGGAAAATTTTATGAGGTGGAAAAAAGAAGGTAGGCCTTTTGAATTCGCCGTACTTGGGCTTATGTTCCGCAGGTCTTTACTTCCACTTCTCGGTTTCTGGGATTTGTCATTTAAAAATGCCGACGCAGAATACACTTTCCGTTCAACAGCAAGCAAGGCAAAACTGGCTTGGTGTCTATCCCCCGCGTTCGTGTTCATAAGAACGAGGGAAGGCGTGACTATGAATAACATGAAGCGGATGCGCGAAGAAGCGCTGAGACTCCGAAAATTTTATTTAAATGAGAATCCGCCGTCAAAACTACTGACTACAATCAAGCGCCCATCCCGAAATTTTAAGGAATGGCTGGCTGTAAGAAATAAAGCGCCAAATCCTTCTTCTGGAACATGGCAGGAGTTATATGACGAAGCTGAAAAATGGCTTATAGATCAAAACAAAAATAAAAAAGCGGAATTTCTTTCCTAACAATGAAAACTCTCTCTTACATTATTGCCACTAAAAATAAGCTTCCCTACTTAAGGCAGGGGCTTGAAAAACTAATCGCCAGCAAAAAACCTGATGAAGAAATTTTAGTTGCCGACGGCGCTTCAACGGATGGAACTAAAGAATATCTTGCGGAACTAAAGAATG
>Ga0209542_10001369_pt1 | contig 57482 bp, 52 predicted proteins | sample RifCSPhighO2_01_FD_184028 | JGI IMG/M metagenome (GOLD analysis project Ga0209542, IMG submission 184028) | Soil microbial communities from Rifle, Colorado - Rifle CSP2_plank highO2_0.1 (SPAdes) (version 2) | ecosystem: Environmental > Terrestrial > Deep subsurface > Rock core/Sediment ... | reverse complement strand
GCTTTTAAATACTCTAATAAATGCTCACTAAATATATCCTTTTTTGTTTTCATGGTCATACGACCACGGTAACCTATTTATGAGCTATCCACTCCTTTCTTGGTAACAGTTTTAATGAGCTAGAACGGAAGATGGCTAATTTATTTTAAATATGCTATAGTTGATTCGTGAATAAAAACATACAGGCAAATTATTGGTATTTCTTCTTTAGCGCTTCTTTTAGAAGGCTGATATTTGCGCTGTAAAAATCTCTTAAACAAAACTACAACTCAAACACCAGCCCTCTAAAGGTGGTGTTTTTCGTTAGAGGAGGTGGATTTGTTCTTAACAATTAAAAACTGAAAGGAGGTAAAAATGTCGAATCATATTGGATTTGTGAAAAGTGACCACAGTGATGTGGCTAAACTTTTCCCGAAAACAAACTTAGTGCCACAAGAGTTGCCACAACCAAGACCAGTGGAAGAAAGAAGACCCAAGAAAAAACGTTTGGTCAGGGATTGGATGGGGCAAACTTTTCGTAATCTGGGATAAGATCGTCGGACAGCTGGAACGAGACCTAGTCTCATTCCAGCTGTTTTTCTTTTTTAATTTATGATAAAATGTCCTCACGATGTTGAACAGGATATATATCAAAGATTTAAAAGATAACACAGGCAAAGAAGTCATTATCGCCGGATGGGTGGATGTCAGGCGCGATCAGGGTAAAATGGTTTTTTTTGATATGCGGGATATGACCGGCAAGGTGCAAGCTATTGCCTTACCCAGTAGAACAGAAGTAATGGACATAGCAAAAGAAATCCGTCCAGAGTGGGTCTTAAAAATTACCGGTATGGTGAACAAGCGTCCAGTGAAAAATGTAAAGGCTGGAGTCTTGAATGGAGAATTAGAGCTCGAAGTTACAGGGATTGAAGTTCTGGCCGAAGCTGAAGATTTACCATTTGAGCTTAATACAGAAGTTAATCTAGATACATATTTAGACTATTTGCCGTATACATTACGTTCAGAGAGATCAAAAGATATTTTTACGATGCAGTCTAGTATTCTGGAAGCGTATCGTTCTTCGCTAAGAAATCAAGGATTTACGGAGTTCATGTCTCCTGGGATTGTTGGGGAAGATGCGGAAGGAGGGTCAGCTGTTTTTAGAGTGGATTATTTCAAAGATCTCAAAGCATATTTAGCAACAAGTCCGCAATTTTATAAACAGATAATGGTGGGAGCTTTTGAACGTTCTTGCACCATTGCCAAAGTATTTCGTGCAGAAAAAAGCGCAACGACCAGACACTTGAGTGAAATAACTCAAATGGATTTTGAGATGGGATTTGTGGAAAACGAGCGAGACCCGATGAAAGTTCTGGAAAATGCAGTTCGAGATACGGTAAAAAAGGTAGGAGAATTGCATCCAGATATTTTTGCTCGTTTTAAAACAACTGTGCCTAAAATTCCAGCAGAGATTCCGATATTTACTTTAGCTGAAGCACACAATCTTCTTGCAAAAAAATTTGATAGAAAAATTGAAGACACAAATGATATGTCCCCGGAGGATGAACGCCAGATTTGTGAATACGCCAAGAAAAATTTAAAATCTGATTTTGTATTCATCACCAGATTCCCTACCAAAAAGCGCGCTTTTTATACGTATGAAAAGCCGAGTGAAGCTCCTTTGTCTCGCGGTTTTGACTTACTTTTTCGAGGGTTAGAAATAAATAGCGGAGCGCAACGAATCCATAATTATGAGGACCTTGTCAGGCGTATCATCGACAGAGGGATGGATCCTGAAAAGTTTACTTATTATCTTCAAGCGTTCAAATATGGCATGCCACCCCATGGAGGGTCGTCGACTGGCCTGGAGCGTTTTACTGCCAGAATGCTTGAACTTGCGAACGTCAAAGAGGCGACTTCTTTCCCGAGAGACATGACTCGCATAGATACCAGACTTGCGGAATAAAATTAAGTAATGAATTACGTAATCACCGGAAAAGTGATCAAGGGCGATGGATATGGCCGGAAGATCGGGTTTCCGACGGTGAATTTGGACCCCGTCGCTCGCGAGCGACGGGGTGGAGACCAACCGCCAGAAGGGGTGTATGCTGGAGTAGGAATTTTAGAAGGAAAAGAATATAATGCTGGGATAGTCATCGGTCCGGGCGATAGAATCGAAGCTCATCTCATCGGGTACGATGGCGACGCTTATGACAAAGCAGTAACTTTGAAACTGGATAGATTCATCAGAGAATTTAAAAAGTTCGACACCGAGGCAGAATTGATTATTCAAATAAAAGAAGATCTAAAATTATGTTGAAAGATTACACCGGTCCTATTTTTATTCTTATTGCCGCCACTCTCTGGGCTTTTGATGGGTTGATCCGCCAACATTTGTATTCACTGCCACCGATCACTATAATTTTCTTTGAACATTTGATCGGGTTGGTAATTCTTTCTCCTTTTGTTTACAAATATGTTATCAAAACTAAACTTTCGAGCCGAGAATGGTGGCTGATCGTTTTGATCGCAATTTTAAGCGGGCTTTTTGGGACATTGTGGTTCACGACGGCGCTTGGTAAAGTTCAGTATATTACTGTCTCGGTGGTATTTCTGCTCCAAAAACTTCAGCCGATATTTGCTATCACCACGGCTAGGATTTTTTTGAAAGAAAAACTTGACGCTCGATATATCAAATGGGCACTGCTCGCGATCGTCGCAGCATACTTTGTGACTTTTCCAAACGGGCAAGTTAATTTTGCCACCGGCGAGGGGACTGTAATCGCCGCCCTATACGCTCTCGGCGCGGCGTTTGCCTGGGGCTCTTCGACGACTTTTTCTAAAATGCTTTTAGGGAAAATTGATTTCAAGGTTAGCACTTTTTATAGGTTTCTGGTGACAGTAATAGTTGTTTTGCCAGTATTGCTTTTGTTTGGTAAAGGCTCAAGTTTGTCGGCGCCAACTCTTTCCCAATTCGGTTTCCTAGCTCTGATCGCTATCTCGACCGGTATGGTGGCGCTCCTCATTTATTATAAAGGACTGGCAAAAACCCCGGTGCATATTTCGACTATTCTGGAACTGACATTTCCGTTCGTGGCCATTCTCTTGGATTTTATCGTGAATCATACTGTGCTTTCATTTACTCAATGGTTCGCGGCGCTGGTTTTGGTTTTCTCAATTTATCAAATTTCTATATTAAGAGAAAAACCAGCGAGTTCGTAAAGTAAAAAGTTATAAAGTTGAAAGAGAAATACTTTATGACTTTACAAACTTTAGGAACTTTATAACTTGTCATTTATGACTGATTTATTAAAGAAAATTTGTGTATCGTGCGAAGGGAAGGGAATCAAACCCCTGAATAGAGCTGACGCGCAAGATTATTTGGACGAAACTCCGGGCTGGATTTTAGACCAAGATGCCAAGAATATCTCTAAAGAATTTAAATTTCAGGATTTCATCGGAGCGATAAATTTCGTGGAGCGGGTGGCAGACGTTGCGGAAATGGAAGGCCATCATCCGGATATTCACATCCATTACAACAAAGTTCTGCTCGAACTCACCACTCATGCCATCAAAGGACTATCCGAAAACGATTTCATCGTCGCCGCCAAAATCGACGCGCATAATTAAACTTGTGACCAAATTAAAAACTTTTTAATTCATAACACCAAGAAATTTTGCAGCTTCATTCTCTGTTCTACCTCTAAGAGCTTCTTCAACTTTTCTTACATCTGCGGGGGATGCATTTTGTAGTACTTCATGACACCAGTCAGGATCGCATCCGTCACGCGAAGTTCCAGTTTTTGCATCAAAAATTTGCTTTATTGTAGATCTTTTATCTCTTTGCTCCCAATTTGCTCCTATCATAAAGTGTATTTTATCTAAATATTATTAATTAATCAAGTTCGCTATATTAATATTGTTTCTTTTTTTATACTGACTATTTGTCCGCCTAATTTTATTTCATTTTTACTTATCGATGTTTTTAATATAAAACCACTTGGTTGTAGCACATTCAATTTTTTTATCCCTTTCTTTTCATATAACATATATGCTAACGCCAAAGTTCCTGATGCGCACGAACTTTCCTCATAGAATGTTTTTGTATCTCTAACATATACGATCGGATTGATATTATAAGTATCCGCACTTATATTTTTATAGCTTATAACACCAGAAGCCTTATTTCTTAAAAGTTTCTTTTCTTTTAGTACTTTTTTTGCTTCTAATATAGTAAATCTTTCTTTACTTAAGAAGTGTTGGATTCCTGGAATATAACAAACATCTTTCTTGTATTGGATAAGATCTAATTTTAAAATAATTTCTGAAAAGTTAATTGATGAATTTAATTTTATAGGCATTTTTATACTAGATGATTTTATAAAGTAAAATTTCCTCTTTTTATTACAAGCCAAAAGAGCTCCCAACGAACGTAAAGCATTACCACAAAACTCCCCACCCGCCATTTCAAGTTTCGCATTGATATTATTGTTTTTTACATCAGTCCAAAAACCCACTTGTTCAATAGTAGAGTTATTCTCTAATATATTTTTAGTTATTTTTAATTTTGTTCCTTTGATGAATTTACCATAGACAATAGCAGTAATATTTCCACCAGGATTTACAACATAATAATTTAATTTCATATAAAATAAAAAGTAGAGAATGCCAGAGTTAAGGCTCTGGCACGCCCACTTGTGATGATTGATTACTTCTTATAAAGATAAGAATATCGGTGCAGGATTTCTTCTCCTACGTGAAGAATGTCGGGACTAACTTCGTGTGGTAGTTTGAAAACTTGCACTTTAGCAAATTCTTGCAAAAGAACTGAGTAATCCCGAATCAGATTCTTTTGTTTACCAAACTCGCTTGGAAGTTTTTCTAACCACTTAAATAGATTGTGATTAAAATAAATTCCGTCCATCAGAGGTTCGCCCTCGTGTGGATGATAGGTTGGAGGGTCACCAACTGAGGTGAAAAACTGGTAAGATTTCCACAGACTGTGTGAACCGCATTCCTTCAGCATTTCTTGACGAAAATGCCAAAAGATTTTCTCAGCTGGTCCGCCGACCATGATTAAGTGTTTGTAGTCGGTAGTCATTTCAGGAACAAGCAGTTCCTTGTTTGGTTGACCATCGACCATGATTGGATCGCGCATGTAGAGTAAATGTTCCAACATGTACCTTAGTGCGCTGTCTCCACCTCGATTTGCGGCGAACTGATGGATTTGAGCGCATTTCTCCATCACTTTTTTTGCCGGATGAAAGAGCGCATCGATCACTTTTTGGCTACTTGATGACAAAGGCGCATCTTCAAGTATTCTTACGCGGTTGTTAAGCCGTGGGTAGTAAATGTTTACCAACCAGGAAAGTTCTTTGCGCATTTTCGATAAACTTTCATCGTAATAAATACCGTTTGCGCGTTGCACACCACGAGTAGCAAAGTAGAACTCAACAGTTGTCATTTCAGACATCTGTGATGCAAGGCGTAGCACCGGAACCGCATATGCAAGAAATCGTCTCGGTACTTGCGAAGAGGCCCCGTACCCCTGTGCGATTACCACCCGTTCAAAATGGCTGATTGGGCGGATCACATTCTCAATACAACTTTCTTGGTTGTTGAGAATGTTTTTAATTAAGTCGGATCGGAATTTCATATTTTGTTCTAAGGAACTATCACACCCTTATGGCGGGTCGCCAAGTGTTGTAGCGGGACAACGCAAAACCCCTTCCTAAAACTTAGGAAGGGGTTAGTTTCGAAAAATAATTTAAAATAATTACGAGCTCAAAAACAACCCTTTCCCAAGTTTGGAAGGGGAACTATGCCCCGTACCGAGCTTGCTCTGGTTCGGGGTGATGCGACTTAGAATTAACCTATATCCGCCAAGCGAACCTTTCAGCCATTTTGATATTCGAGCGATGGTGGTGGATGAAAGCCCAGTGTCTTCGATGATGGTATTGTATTTCACATCCCGAGAGAGGAGGGAAGCGGCTTCGAGACGGTTCGCAAATTCTTTTATTTCAAATCCAGTCATCAAGTCGCGCAGGAAGCGCTTGGCTTCATTTTCATTTTTCAGCGCCAAAATACCAGCCACCAGCTGTTTATTTTCTCGGGTTAACCAATCCGTATCTGGTCCGATTTCTTTGACCAATCGGACTGTTTTGACTCTGGTATTATCATTCATTCCTTTACCCATACTCATATTCCTCTACTTTAGCAAACCAAAGTACTTTAGTCAAGTAAAGTAGATAGAAAGGTGTGGATAACTTTGCCATCTCTTTTCAGCCAGGCGATGTTGCCTTCGAGGCGCTCTAAGACTTGCTGGATGGATCTTTTGGCTCCCGGAGCATCATGGGTGGTAAAGAATTTTTTAAAAGCTTTTAAATGTTTTTCTTCTGCGCTTCCGGAGATAGCTTTGACTAGTCTGGCGAGGGTGTGTCCGCCGTCACCATAGCGCGAGACCAGCGTTTTCCAATTCTTCTGCACAAAATTTAGCCAAATGTCGTGGCCGAAAGGATTGGCTCCGACGGAAGAAAGGATGCTGATAGTGTCCTGGATTCGGACATTTTTTCCAAAGGCGAATTCGCAAGTGAGTTTCAATAATTTTTCGTCTTGAAAATCTCCCAGAGCGCCCCCGATCCTATTTTTTTCCTCATGCAAAGTTTCCTTTTTGTATTTTTTGATGAAGATATTGTATTCCGATTTTCCACCCCATTTAGCAATGATAGAATACACAGCCCCGCGCAGATCAGGATTCACATGCCCGCCTTTTTGCATTATCTTGAATTTTTTTCTTGCTTCAGCGATGATTTTTTCATCACCAGTGCGTCCGGCACGAGAGATCGCTAGCGATCGCAAGAGTGTGTCAGTATGGAGTTCTCCTTTTTTTGGATTCCATCTGAGACGGCCTGCGAGGGGAGAGAATAAATTCAGGATGAGTTTATCTAGTTTTGGTTTTGTATTTGTCTTGGCAAGAAGCTGTTCGAGCCGTCCGAGACCCATCGCCAGCTCGAGCCAGACGGTGTAATTGTTTTCATTTTTATAAGCTACCAAAAACTCTAGGGCATCGGTAGTGGGTATAGTACCGGCTTCGGCTAGGACGAAAAGATCTCGGATGATGCCAAGTCTGTCGCGAGCAAAGAGTAATTTTTTTTCCACTGGTGTTTTTAACTTTTCTAGAAGTTCTCTCGAATAGGCTGTCCGATAAAATCCAGCTTCGCCGAAATTCACCTTATTTTTCTTGAAGGTGATCGGGATTTGCCATTTGGTGTTGTCTTTAGTTTTTTTAGCTGAGATCGCACTCGCAAAGAACCTACTTTGCGAGAAATTAATTTTCCCTTTGATCATTCTGGCTTTGACTATCGGATATCCGGGTTTGCTGGTCCAATTATGCATCATTTTCGTCACATTTCCTTTGGGCTTTTTGGAAACTTTCTCAAATGCTTGCCAGAGGTGAATGGTTTCAGTATTTTTATAACTATGCTTTTTCAGATAATATCGCAGTCCGTCTCTAAAATCTTTTTCTCCTAGATAATCTGCCAGCATTCGGATTATAGACGCCCCTTTGGAATACGAAACTTCGTCAAATATTTCCCCAATTTCGTCTGGATGATGCACTGGTATTTCAATAGGGTGTGTATGGAGAAGGGAATCTAACCGCAAGGCGGTGCCGAGCTCGTTGGTCGAGAATTGCGTCCAGATGTCCCATTTTGGAAACAATTTATCAACTGCCAAGTATTCGATATATGAAGCGAAACCTTCGTTCAGCCATAGATGCGTCCACCATTCCATCGTCACCAAGTTGCCGAACCATTGATGGGCTATCTCATGGGCAATGACTAAGGCAACCCATTGCTTATTGGAAAGCGAGGAATGATCTTCGTCCACCAAAAGAGCTGATTCTCGATAAGTGATAGCACCCCAGTTTTCCATCGCTCCAGAAGTAAAATCTGGAATCGCGATCATATCCAAGACTGGTAGGGGATATGGAATGTCAAAATATTTATCATAAAAATCTAAAGTTTTGACCGCGCAATCCAGAGCGAACTTGGCTTGGTGTTTTTTACCGGGAGTAGTAAATACTCGAACTTGTACATCGTTTTTAGTTTTGGATTCAATATATTCAAAATCGCCGATGATAAATGCGAGCAGGTAAGTGGACATCTTGGGAGTGGGGGAGAATTTTACAATTTCAAACAGAGCGTCGTGCTCAGCGACAGAAACCGGCAAAGTGTTGGAAATGGCTGTTTTGCCTTTGGGTACGATGAGCGAGACATGAAAAACAGCTTTATGGGCTGGTTCGTCGAAACAAGGAAAGGCGCGGCGCGCATCCGTGGCTTCAAACTGGGTCGTGGCCATGTGACACTCTTTACCCTCTAACATATAACAACTTCTGTAAAATCCACGCATTTTGTCGTTTAAGATTCCATTGAAAACTATCTTGAGTTTTAACTTGGAGGCTTTGCCTCCAAGTAGCTTTGGGAATAAAAAAGTGGCAGTTTCCGATTTTTCATTGTAGGAAATCTTAGCGAAAACCTTGCCCTGCGGAAGCAAGGCTTCCACGGTTTCAATTTCCAGTTCTTTAGAGTGAAGAGTTAATACCTTTGTCGATTTTAAAATAGAGAGAGTTATAGTCTCTATTCCCTCAAAAGTAAAATTCTCCAAATCCGGGCGCAGTTGGATGTCGTATTCTTTCGGGACAACGTTTTTCAACAGCCGGACACTTTTTTCATTTGCTTTCTTTTGCATATTTTTCAGTATATCTTTTTTAAAGAAAAATGCTAATATATAAAGATGGAAACGGAAATTTATAAGATAAAAACTGCCGGTTTCGAGGGGCCGTTTGGGCTGCTTTTGGAGTTGGTGGAGAAGCGAAAACTTTTCATTAATGATGTGTCTTTAGCCGCGGTGACTGAGGATTATCTTGAATATTTGAATAAACTAGGCGGCTTAGGTTCTATCAGCTCCGCCGAAATTTCCAGTTTTATAATCGTGGCTTCAACGCTGATTTTAATCAAATCCAAATCGCTACTGCCCTCCTTGAGTCTCACCAGCGAGGAAGAAGGCGATATAAAAAGCTTAGAAGAGCGATTGCGTTTGTATGAACTTTTTACCAAATTAGGAGGCAACATAAAAAGCTTTTTTGGCCAAAAAATAATTTTTCCCCAAGGGGAGCGCAAAAGCCAAGTTTTAATATTTTTGCCGGACGAGCAGATCACTAAAGAAAATATCATGAGTTTTGCGAAGGACGTCTTGAGGTCAATGCCTAAAAAAATATTAATGCCCACAGTAGAAGTGCGCAAAGTCATCAGCATTGAAGAAATGATAAGCAATTTAACTGAAAGGATAAAAAATTCGATTAAAATGAGCTTTAAAGATTTGCATGGCAAAATAGTTACTCGCGAAGAAAAAGTGGTTGCTATCGTTGGATTTTTAGCGATGCTCGAACTAGTCCGGCAGGGGATTATCCATGCTGTTCAAGATGAGCAAGGCGGAGATATAATTTTAGAAAAACAAACTGAACAATTATTATCATGAACTTAGAACAAAAGATAGAAGCAATATTATTTTGGAAAGGCGAGCCCATTTCACGAAAAAAGCTTACAGAGATTTTGAAATTGGAAGAAACAGAAATAAATGATGGAATAGAAAAATTGAAAGAGAATTTGAAAGATAGGGGAATAGTCTTGCTCGAAACCGAAAAAGAAATAACGCTTGGGACGGCGTCGGAACTTTCGAGTTTGATTGAGAATTTGCAAAAAGAGGAACTGAATAAAGATCTCTCTAAGGCGAGTTTGGAAACTTTATCTATTATCCTCTATAAAAATGGAGTCAGCAGGGCGGAGATTGACTATATCCGAGGAGTGAATTCGAGTTTTACTTTACGCGCGCTGTCTATTCGCGGACTGGTGGAAAAAATCACTGACCCTAAAGATAACCGACGATTTATCTATCGGCCAAGTTTTGAACTGCTGTCTTTCATGGGCGTAAAATCGGTGGAAGAATTACCGGACTATGGAGAAGTAAGTAATTCTATAAATATAGCGGCCAAAAATTTAGAGGAAGAATCAAAAAAAGAGGAAGAAAATAAAAGTGAAAATTAAATCAATGTTATTCTAACATTCTATAGAATATTGGAATGAAACCAGAAACAAAAAATTGTCAGAATTGCAAAAAAGATTTCGAAATAGATTCGAATGATTTTGGGTTTTATGAAAAAATGGGAGTTCTTCCACCCAAAATTTGCCCCGAGTGCCGAATGCAGCTTCGGCTTTGTTTTAAAAATGAAAGATGTTTTTATAAACGTGCTTGCGATAACTGTAAAAAAGGCATTATTTCCATTTACAGTGCAAATAAACCATATCCAGTATGGTGTTCTGAATGTTGGTGGAGTGATGATTTAAATGCCAAAAAATATGCGGTGGACTATGACTTTAACAAGCCTTTCTTTGAGCAATTTAAAGAACTCTGGGTAAAAGCTCCAAAGCAAGCTTTGGGCGGGATGAGGAATGTAAATTGTTTTTACCTGAATAATACGGCTGATAACAAAAACTGTTATTTAATCATAGAAAGTTCTAATAATGAGAATTGTATAAATTGCTACTGGATCCAGCTTTCGAAAGATCTGACAGACTGTTCTTTCACGAACAAAGTCGAATTGTCGTACGAAGTCGATGATTGTTATGATTGTCACTCCTTGCGTTGGTCCAAGGGTTGTTACAGTTGCCTAAATAGCGCTTTTCTGCTGGATTGCCGAGGATGCATAGATTGCATTGGGTGCATAAATTTACGTCAGCAAAAATATCATATTTTCAACCAGCCTTACACCAAGGAAGAATACGAGGAGAAATTAAAATCTTTTAAATTGGATACATTTTCCGGTGTGGAAAACTTTAAAAAAGAATTCCAGAAATTTATAAAAGATAAGCCCAGAAAATTTGCAGAAATTACAAATGCCATAAATTCTACGGGAAACTATATGGTGAATGTGAAGAATAACAAATCTTGTTTTCATGCCCATGAAGCTGAGGATAATGCCTATTCTATCCATGTTTGGCGGGGAGCAAAAAATTGTATGGATTGCAATACCGCGGGGAGAACAGCGGAATTAATTTACAATTCTCTCAATACCGGTATTGAAGCGTCAAATGTAATTTGTGGCCAATATTGTTGGACTTCACAGTTCATGGAATATTGTTTAAATTGTCCTAATTCCAATCACAATTTTGGGTGCGCTAGTTTGATAAAAGGTTCATATTGTATTTTAAACAAGCAATATAGCAAGGAAGATTACAAAAAATTACGTGCAGAAATTATTGAAAAAATGAAGCAAGAAAGTATTTACGGAGATTTTTTTCCGAAAGAGCTGTCTCCATTTGGATACAACGAATCCTTGGTGATGGATGAATTTCCGTTGACTAAAGAACAAGCTCTCGAGAAAGGTTTCCAGTGGGAAGATACTCCGCGGGGGACCTATGGCAAAGAAACTGTTGACTGGAAAACTTTTCCGGATTCTATTTTGGAATTGCCGGTTGGATTTGATGTCGGTAAAGAGGTTTTTGTCTGCACCGAATGCGACAAAAATTTCCGCATTATTGGCGATGAACTTGGTTTTTATAAAAGAATGCAAATACCTATCCCGCGAAATTGTCCTGAATGTCGGCATATAAAGCGTTTTACCAACCGTGGGCCAAACAAACTCTGGCATAGGCAATGTATGTGTGGTTCGACAGGCTCACCATCTACGACGACAGAACATTTTCATGGAGAAAATAAATGTGAGACAGAATTCGAAACTTCCTACGCTCCCGGGCGGTCGGAAATTGTTTATTGCGAGAAATGCTATCAGCAGGAGGTCTATTAGTATGATAGCGTAATGATGACGGCCGTCTCCAATACGTTATCACGTAATATTAAACACACTCCGGATTAATACTTAAAACATAGTTTTGGATCAAATTAAGGTAGGGCGCATATTCGTCTCCGTCAAAGCCAGTGATATCGGTTTCTTTTATTAATCTCTCATAATCCTGCGTGAAAGTTCGGGAAAGAGGGAGATAAGACCAGTGCCATTTTTCTTCGCTGTAACCGGCAGGTCTATTTTCGTCTCTCTGATTATATACTTGGCAAAATCCAAACAGGGGAGCATTTTGCACCAACCATTCGTATTGTATTTTTCCTTCTTTCGTATCGAAATAAGTTGGGCTGACCCCGTTTATATCTAAATCAGTGCCCCAATGATGGCGGGAAGTGCCGGGGGCGGCGCTGAATTCTAATATTTTTTCAAATCTCTCCAAGCCATCCGGGATGCTTTTTGACAAATCTTTGCCGTTCACCAAGGTTTTCCCATTCCATTTATTATTCCAAAGCTCTTTTTGATAGTCGAAATTTCGAGTGGCACTAACGACGCGCAAATCTACATCTTGGAACAGGGCTGATTTTCTCATTTCTAAAAAAGCAACATAGGTTTCCTTTCGAGCGTACATTTTATTACTGCCAAGGGTATATTCTTTCGGTATTAAAATAAAATCTTCTCTTTTGGCTGAATCAAATTTACCCATTAGATAAATTTTTTCTTCAGCGTCTTTTTTGGCTTGCTCGATAGCTCTCTGTTCTCTCAGAAATCTTTGGTGATTTTCTTCGTTCTCTTGTTGTTGCCTTAAGTCTAAGAAATCTGTCGTGAAATAGGGGAGGAAGATAACAAATATTAAAGAGAGGAAAAATAAGGCCAGCGCAAAATGTAAAATATGTTTTTTTTTAATATTCACTTGAAAACAATAACATATTGGCTTATTTTAAGCAAAAAATGATATAATAACGAGATGTATTTAAATTTAATCAAAATTTTTGCGCCGACAGCGTTTGCCTTTTTTATAGGTATTTTAATTGCACCGGTGGCCACGCATTTTTTCTACAAATACAAGATGTGGAAAAAGTATTCGCGGAGCGCTGAAATAACTAATTCTGATTTTCAAAAAATAAATAATGAAAAAGAAGAGTTGAAGACTCCGCGCATCGGTGGAATCATCATTTGGACTTCGGTTATTTTTACGACGCTGGTTTTCTATCTGATATCAATTTTCTTTTCTACTGGAGCTGAAAAAATGAACTTTTTTAGCCGAAACCAAACTCTGATACCGGTTTTTACGCTTTTAGTAGGGTCGTTGATCGGGCTTTGGGACGACCTAATTCAGATTTACGGCAAGGGTAAATTTGCCCGCGACGACAAATCTTGGCGCAAATGGAAGGCAACGCTCGTGGGACTTATGTCGTTTATCATTGGCGCCTGGTTTTTTTACAAATTGGGAATGGATTCGGTTCATATACCTTTTGTTGGTGATATGCATTTAGGCATTTTAATTATTCCATTTTTTATCATCGTGGCCCTGGCTACTTTCTCCGGCGGAGTGATTGATGGCGTTGACGGGCTTTCTGGAGGCGTTCTGGCCTCCATTTTTGCCGCGTATTCAGCAATTGCCTACGCCAACAATCAAGTAGATATCGCCACCTTTTCGGCCGTATTGACTGGAGCCACTTTAGCCTTTCTGTGGTTTAATATTCCGCCGGCAAGATTTTATATGGGCGAAACGGGCATCATGGGACTAACTCTCACTTTAGCTACTTTAGCGTTTTTAACCGACTCGGTTTTAGTTCTTCCAGTAGTGGCCCTGCCTCTAGTTCTCACCTCTCTCTCAGTGATTCTGCAAATGTTTTCAAAAAAATGGAGAGGCGGCAAAAGATTGTTTAAACTGGCTCCGCTACATCATCATTTGGAAGCCATTGGCTGGTCGCCCTACAAAGTTACTATGCGTTTTTGGATTATCTCAGTTATTTTTGCCATTATCGGCATAATTTTAGCAGTTGTTAGCAGATGACCCTTCATGCGAGGAAAAAAAGCGGATAAATTTTTTTTGATAGTCGTCGGGCTATTGCTCCTTATTGGGATTGCTATGTTTATTTCCGCATCTTTAGGAGTCTGGGCTAAAAATGAGAAACTTTTCTTCTCGATGCTTTTCAGCCAGCTGGTGCTGGGCTTAGGTCTTGGGCTTGTCGGTATGTATCTCTGTTCTAAAATAAATTATAAACTTTGGCGTAAACTTTCTCTTTTTATTTTTCTCGCATCCATACTTTTAACCGCAGCAGTTTTTATACCCTACTTTGGCTGGAGTCATGGCGGAGCGCAGAGATGGGTCCAATTTAACGGCTTCTCTTTCCAACCGGTAGAATTTTTAAAGTTTGGATTCATTATTTATTTTGCCGCTTGGTTGTCTTGGGTCAAAAATCGAGTGCAGGATTTTCGGTTCGGCATTCTGCCGTTTGCGGTGATGATGGTGGTCATAGCTTTTATTTTATTTAAACAACCTGATACGAAAAGTTTCATTTTGATTGTAGTGACCGGGGTATGCATGCTTTTTATTTCCGGGGTTCCAATGAAATACATTTTAGGCGTTGGGATTGGTTCGGCGCTAGTCTTGGGATCTTTGGTATTTTTTACGCCATATCTGCAGGAGCGAGTGAAAACTTTTGTCGATCCAGCTTCGGATCCGCGCGGATCCTCTTATCAAATCCAGCAATCACTGATCGCCATCGGCTCCGGCGGACTGTTTGGACGAGGGTTGGGCCAAAGCATTCAAAAATTCAGCTATTTGCCGGAAGCGCAAGGGGACTCCATTTTTGCTGTCTTGGGCGAGGAGCTGGGTTTTGTAGGGGCTCTGGCAACTATAATTCTGTATGCGCTTTTTACTCTGAGGGGATTTCGTATCGCTAATCGCTCTCCAGATCTCTTCAGTAGACTTTTGGTCTCTGGAATTGTTATACTGGTGACGGTGCAGTCTTTTATGCATATCGCCTCGGTTACCGGGGTATTTCCTCTCACCGGCGTGCCACTCCCTTTTATGAGCCTCGGAGGCACTTCGCTCCTTATTTATTTGATTGCCATGGGGATCGTTCTAAATATATCCAAACACAGTTATAAAGTAAAAAGTTCGTAAAGTTATAAAGTATATGAAAATAGTTTTTAGTTATAAAGACAAAATAAGAGAATTAACTAAAAATGTTCCTACTACACTAGTAGATTTCAATCTTCCTCGTGATACAGCGAGAACACCAACACAAGCATCATCGAATTTTATTACCAACAAGGAACAAGGCGACTGGGCTGAAAATCTTATAACAAGAGCAATCAATGAAACTTCAAAACACTATATTGCAATAAAATATGGTAAATCAGATGACTTGGTTGCGGGTCAAGAAGGCTTCGATACATTTTACCAAGAATTCCAAAACGAGCTTGATAATATTGGCAAAAGACCTGACTTATTAATTTTTAGGAAAGTTGATTTTAATAAAAAATTAGGTTTTGACATTAGCCGGATTTCTCATAGTCAAATTACCGAATACGTAAAAAAGGCTGTTGCTGGTATAGAAGTACGATCAAGCGCGTTTTTGATTGATCGCTATGATGCAGAAATGAAAATCAAAACAGAAAAATTTACCCAAATTGCACTTCAAACAAAAGATAAAATATTGGCAGAATTTATGGATGTTTTAGAACATCCTTCAAGAGAGAGTTACATTCAAATATTAAAAGGAATTACAAAAAGCACTTTAAACATAACTGACTTTAGAGTTCCTAGCTGGAGTTCATCTGAAAAGTTAGTTCAGGCTAAAGACTTATTTAGAAAATTAAAAAATGCAATAAAGGAGATCCAAAAAAGAAGTTATTTATCAATTACTCCAAAAGTTGAAGATATAAAAGTGGTTTACAAGTGGATTGAGTCATTTAATATTCCACATTATTATTTTCAGGTTTTTTTTGATAAAGTTTATGGTATTTCATTTGAACAAATACTTACAATCATTTCTAACCCAGACAATGAAGATATCATATTCTCGGTAGAAGCTGATACTAAAAATCAGAATAAGACTATAATAAAAATTGATTCAAAAAATGGCATTTTAATAGCTCAAAAAGTTGACGAACCAAAACACGAAAGTGTGCGGAAGGAAATGCAACGTGGGCAACTTCTATTTTATATAACATTTAAAGGTGGAACGGCTTATTTGGATGTAAGCAATTTGTGTAAAATTTTAGGAATTGAAGAAGATAAATTTTAATGAACACTCTTAGAACATATATAAATAAAAATGAAATTGAAGATGAATATTCAAAATTCACTACTATTGAACATAGAAAAAAATTTGCTCAATTTTTTACCCCATTCCAAATTGCAGATACTATGGCAAAATGGCTTATTGGAAATGAAGAATTAGAAACAGTTTTGGAACCTGCTTTCGGACTCGGAGTTTTTTCAAGAGCACTATTGAATTATAATAAAAATCTAAAAATTAAAGGTTTTGAAGTTGATCAAAATATTTTTGACAGAGCAAAAGATATTTTTAAAAAAGAAAATATTGATCTACATCTTGAAGATTATATGTATAATGATTGGGATAATAAATATGATGGAATTATTTGTAATCCCCCATATTTTAAATTTCACGATTACGATAATAAGAATATTTTAAAAGAAATGGAGAATAGAATTTCTTGTAAACTCAGTGGTTTCACCAATCTTTATACGTTATTTCTTTTAAAATCCATTTATCAACTGAATAAAAATGGTAGAGCCGCGTATATAATACCTTCTGAATTTCTTAATTCAGATTATGGGAAACTTGTTAAGTCATATTTAATAAAAAGCAAAACTTTACGTCACATAATTGTAATTAATTTCAAAGAAAATGTCTTTGATGATGCTTTAACAACAGCTTCTATACTACTTTTTGCTAATGACAAAAAATCTAGTAAAGTACAATTTAGTAATGTTGATAACCTTAGTGATTTTGAAAAAATTACAAACCTTTTAGAAAGTTATCCAGTTTATTTAAATGAAAAACAAATAATTGAATTTAAAAATTTAAATCCTGATATTAAATGGCGCTCTTATTATCAAAAACAAAATTCAATTAAGTATAAACATTTAGTTCCGTTTCTAAATTATGGTAAAGTTGTTCGTGGAATTGCTACTGGAGCAAATGAGTATTTTACTTTCAATATATCAAAGGCAAAAGAATTTGGAATTTTAGAAAAATACTTGTTACCCTGTATTTGTAGAGCAATAGACTCAAGGCAGTCTTTTTTTACAAAAGAAGATTTTGAAAAACTTAAGAAAAACGACGAGTCGATCTTTCTTATAAATGCAGTAAATCCTGATGAAAATGTAAAAAAATATTTAGCTATTGGAGAGAAACAACAAATAAACAAGAAATTTCTTACAGCAAATAGGAATCCGTGGTTTTCTTTAGAAAATAGACGGCCATCACCCATTTGGGTTTCTGTTTTTAATCGTAAGGGGCTACGTTTCATTAGAAATGAAGCTAATATATCTAATTTAACGGCTTTTCACTGCATTTATTTAAATATGTTTTCTATTTCTAAAATAGATTTATTTTTTGCTTATTTGCTTACCGATGTGTCAAGGCAAATTTTTAATGATAATAGTAGAGAGTATGGAAATGGTCTTCAAAAATTTGAACCAAATGATATTAATACATCAAAAATATTAGACTTAAGTTGTCTTGATATAAAAACAGAAATGAATATATTAAAATATTATAATTTATATCGACAATCTGTGTTAGATAAAAATCCAGACAAAAGCTTTGTAAATAAAATTAACGACATTTTTATTAAATACTATACATAATATAGATAAAATATGTTAGTATAACCATATGAAAATAGTTTTTACAGGCGGCGGAACAGGTGGACATTTTTATCCGATTATTGCCGTTGCTCAAAGAATAAACCAAATAATCGATCATGAAAATATACTCGGAGCCAAGCTCTACTATGTTTCGGATAGCCCTTACGATAAAGAAATGCTTTTTGAAAACGGGCTTTTATATGAAGAAATCAAGGCTGGAAAAATGCGCACCTATTTTTCTTTGAAAAACTTTTCCGATATTTTTAAAACTTTTTTCGGCGTTATTAATGCAATTTACAAAATGTTTTCGATTTACCCCGATATAGTATTCGGCAAGGGCGGATACGCTTCGTTCCCAACGATTCTAGCAGCTAGAATTTTACGCATTCCGGTGGTGATCCACGAATCCGACTCGGCGCCGGGCCGGGTCAATAAGTGGACCGGACATTTTGCTAAAAAAATAGCGGTTTCTTTTATCGAAACGGCTGATTATTTTCCAAAAAATCGGGTTGCCTGGACTGGACAGCCTATTCGGCTCGAGATAGAACATAGAGCCAACCGAAAAGAAGCGCTGGATTATTTTAAACTAGAGGAAGCCTTGCCGGTTATTTTAGTCCTTGGCGGCTCACAGGGGGCGGAGCTCATCAACAATACTATCCTAGATGCTCTACCTAGACTGGTGAATAATTATCAAATTATTCACCAAACCGGGGTAAAGAATTTTCAAATGGTTACCGAGCGGGTTCAAGTTGTCTTGGACAACAATCCAAATAAATTAAGATATGTATCAATGCCTTTTTTAAATCCCTTGGCGATGAAAATGGCAGCGGGGGCGGCAACGATTATCATTTCCCGAGCCGGCTCCATGCTGTTTGAAATATCTTCCTGGGGCGTGCCGAGCATATTGGTGCCGATCACCAACACCAATATGGATCATCAGAAAAAGAATGCATTCAACTACGCTCGGGCAGGGGCTTGCAGTGTGGTGGAAGAGATGAACATGACGGCGAATATTTTAAGCTCTGAAATTGAAAGGATAACCAATGATAAACCCGGTTACGAAATGATGGCCAAAAACGCCAAAGTTTTCAACAAACCCGACGCGGCCATAAAAATCGCCCACGCACTCGTGGACATAGCTATGAGCCATGAGAGGTAAACTGTTTATTTTTTGTGTTATTATATAAATATGTCAGAAAATAAAGTTGTAACCAGATTTGCGCCGTCGCCGACGGGTTTTATGCATGTGGGCGGAGTGAGGACTGCGCTGTATGCGTGGATTTGGGCGCGGAAAAATAACGGCGTTTTCATTTTACGGATCGAGGATACCGACAAGGAAAGGGAAATGGAAGGCGCCATAGAGCATATTCAAAAATCGCTCAAATGGCTAGGTTTAAACTGGGATGAAGGACCATATATTCAATCAAAACGGCTAGATGTATACAAAAAATACGCGGAAATTTTAATCAAAAAAGACTACGCTTATCCTGATCCATATACAGTCAAGGAAGTGGAAAAATTTCGGCAAGAAGCCGAGGCAAATAAAAAACCATTTCTGTATCGCGAGCACAGACCAAAAGTATTTGGAGTTTGGGACGGCACCCAACCGCTTCGTTTTAAAGTTCCGGAAATAAAAAGTTTCAAATGGAACGACTTGGTGCAAGGAGATTTATCCGCCGGACCTGAAGCGTTGGACGATTTTATTTTGATCAAAAGTAACGGCTATCCGACTTACAATTTTGCGCACATCGTGGACGATATTGAAATGAAAGTTACATATGTTATTCGCGGACAGGAATTTATTTCTTCCATGCCAAAATTTTTGTCGGTGTACGAGGCGCTTGATATAAAGCCGCCATTTTTTGTCACCACTCCGCCGATTTTGGGTGAAGGTGGAAATAAAAAACTTAGTAAACGCGACGGGGCAAAAGATATTTTAGATTATGAAAAGGAAGGCTATCTGCCAGAGGCCATGATAAATTATTTGGCTTTTTTGGGTTGGAATCCTGGGGGGAAAAAGGAAATATACACACCAGAAGAGTTGATTCAAGTTTTTGATTTGAGCAAAATTCAGCGTTCCGGAGCCAAATGGAGCGACGATAAATTGAATTGGATGAATAAAGAGCATATGAAATTGTTGCCGTCTAGTGAAATAGAAAAAAATATTTTCGAACACCTTCCCGAAGATATAAGGAACCCAAAACTTGTCCCGGTAATTTTTGAGCGGATCTCCAAGTGGAGCGAGGTGAAAAATATGGCTGGGGCAGGGGAGTTGGATTTCTTTTTCAAATCTCCTGAAATCCAAAAAGAAAAATTAATCTATAAAAATTCTTCCCCGGATAAAATTACCGGCAATTTAAAATTGGCAATTCAAGCACTTACAGCTTTACCGGAAGAGAATTTTACGGCTGAAAATATAAAAAGTAGTTTAATGTCAGTTGCTGAGAAATTAGAGAGCAGGGGAGAGCTCTTGCATCCGGTCCGTTATGCCCTTTCCGGGCTGGATAAATCCCCAGATCCATTTTTAATAGCGGGGGTTATAGGCAAAAATGAAACCTTATCTCGATTACAAAAAGTTACTTAGTCCAAACAGAGCTTTAGACTCTCACCAGAGTCTAAAGCTCTGTTTGGTGCTAATTTTACTGCTAATTCCATTAGTTTTTTCTCATGCCGAGACAGCGAAGGAAGTGAGGGAAAAAATAGACCAAAAAAGCGTCGAAATCGCCAAATTAGAAGCCGAGATCAGGGCTTACCAGAGCGAGCTCCAGAATTTGGGGAAACAAAAAAATTCCTTAAGTGTCTCAATCAAGCAGTTGGATATTACCAAGAAGAAATTAAATGCGGATATTGCCGTAACTCAAAATCAGATCGACAAGACCAATCTGCAAATTCAAAATTTGAGCAATGACATTGGAGACAAAGAGAGCAACATAGAAAATGATATCGAATCTATTAAAATTGGAATTCAAAAAACCAATGAATTTGAATTAACCAATGTATTTGAGACTCTCCTGTCCTCCAATGATTTTACTGGAGTATGGAATGATATAGATAATATAGCGACAGTGAGAGAAAAACTGCAGACCAACATTGTTGACCTAAAACAAATCAAAGGCGAGCTAGAAGATACTCGAACCGAAACCATCAAAGCCAAAGATGAACTGGTGGCACTCAAGTCGAAACTTTCAGATCAGCAAAAAATAGTGGTCCAAAACACCAATGAAAAGAATAAACTCTTAACGCAGACAAAAAATAGCGAAGCCAATTATCAGAAGCTGGTCGCCGATCAGTTGGCCAAAAAATTAGCCTTCGAAAAAGATCTACGCGATTATGAATCCCAGTTAAAATTTATTTTAAATCCGGATGAGCTTCCCGGCTCCGGCGTCCTGAGTTGGCCGCTCGATAATGTATACGTTACGCAAGTGTTCGGAAAAACTGTCGCCTCCAAGAGGCTATACGTTTCTGGAAGCCATAGCGGGGTGGATTTTAGAGCCTCGATCGGCACTCCGGTCAGAGCCATGGCGGATGGAGTAGTTCTGGGGACCGGCAATACGGACGAGACTTGTGTTGGCACTTCGTTTGGTAAATGGGTATTCATAAAGTATAATAATGGCCTGGTCAGCACTTATGGACACTTGTCTCTCACTAAGGCCGTGGAGGGGCAGAAGATAACTAGGGGTGATATCGTGGCCTACAGTGGCAATACTGGGCATACAACCGGACCGCACCTACATGTGTCTCTATATGTGGGTAGCGCAGCTAGTATTCAGAAATTGCCGATTGTTTCTGTTCCTGGATGTATAGGCAGGGCATATACCATACCTCTAGCTCCTACCGGTGCTTACCTCGACCCGCTTTATTATTTACCAAACTTATCTAGCAAGCTGATCTCTCCTTCAGGCCAATCAGCCGATTAAAAATTTAGTACTGGGATGGAAAAAATACCAAACAAGGGGAAAAATTTAATAATTGGAGTTGACGGTCAAAAGTATGCTCGCATACCGGTCAAGACAGAGCTGGTGAATTTTGGCGATGATCTTATATCGGTTATAAAAAAATACATTACTTCGGAATTCCACGAGAAAGATTATCTGGTCATATCGGAAAAAATAGTATCTGTCTGCCAAAACAATTTTCGGCACATTTCCACGGTCAAAGTGGGCTCTCTGGCCAAGCTGATTGTCAAAGGAGTAAAAAAATACCCAAATGATATCGGTTTTTCTCGGGCGGAAAAAATGCAAATAGCCATAGATATTTCAGGCAGGCCAAGGATGTTGCTGGCGATGGTCTTAGGAGTACTTGGGAAGATTTTTGGAATTCGAGGAATTTTTTGGGTGGTGGCTGGAAAAAGGGTGTCCGAAATAGACGGCTTTAATCCGGACGCCATAGATATATATAAAGAAAATGCTATTTTGCCACCTGAAAATCCTGTGAAAATATGCCAGGAAATCGAAGACAAGCTTAATTTCTCCTCGGTTATTATAGATGGAAACAATATCAATACAAAAATTTTAGGCTCTAGCCGGAAAGTATTCTTAAGCAAGAAAGATCTCCGGCTCATTTTGCTGGATAATCCTATGGGGCAAAATGATGAAATGACACCTTTTATAATTATCCGAAAGATGTAAAAGTAATGGGTTAATGGTATAATTTATAGACTATGATGAACAAAAAAAACGGTTTTATAAAATTAATTATAATAATTATTGTCGCTCTTCTTTTGATGAAATATTTTGGTGTGACTATATCTGGCATTTTGGCTTATTTTCATCTCACCTGGGCAGAAATTATCGGCTGGTTTAACATGGCCTGGAATTGGTTTATCGATCTATTTAATAGTGTGAAGTAATAATTGAACTATGCTAAAAAAAATTTCCAGCGCGCTAGTTTCAGTTTTTAATAAAGACGGACTGGAGGATATTATACAGCTTCTCGATAAACATAAAATAAAAATTATTTCTACCGGCGGGACGGCTGAGTTTGTCCGGAAGTTGAAAATTCCGGTGACCGAAGTGGAAACCATTACTAATTATCCTGCGCTCTTCGGCGGAAGGGTTAAAACGCTCCAGCCACAAATTTTCGGCGGGATTTTGAATCGTCGGGAGAATATTGATGATCAAAAAGAAAAAAAAGAGCATAAAATAGAAGACATTGATCTAGTTATTGTGGATCTTTATCCTTTTTTGGAAACACTTATGAGCGACGGGAGTGAAGAGGAAATTATCGAAAAAATCGATATCGGTGGGATATCTCTTATTCGCGCCGCGGCGAAAAATTTTAAAGATGTGGTGGTTATATCTTCCAAGCATCAATATAAAGAGCTCGTAGAAATTTTGAAAAGAGGCAATGAGACTAGCCTAGAGGAACGGGAGAATTTTGCTGGTTATGCGTTTGCAGTGACCAGCACATACGACAGCGCTATCCGAGGGTATTTTCAGGGAACACCGCTTCGTTACGGAGAAAATCCACACCAAAAAGGAGAATTTATTGGTAATTTAGAAGAGAGTTTCATTCAACTGCACGGCAAGGAGCTTTCCTATAATAATTTGATAGATACTGAAGCGGCGATTCTAGTAGTAAGCGATTTCAAAGACCCAGCTTTTGCCATTATCAAGCATATGAATACTTGCGGATTAGCTGTAAGACCCGAAGGACACCTACTAGAAGCATATCAAGCTGCCTATAATGCTGATCCATTGTCAGCTTTTGGGGGTATACTCGCCGCAAACAGAACAATAGGCGAAGATATCGCAAAATTTATCAAAGAGCAGAAGTTTTTCATCGAGGTTATCATCGCGCCGGATTTCTCCAAAGAAGCGCTCTCGATACTGCAAGAGAAAAAAGATTGTCGAATACTAAAATGGAAAAATCCAGTTTTACCAGCCAAGCAAATGCGGACATGTTTTACCGGAATTTTGTCGCAAGATAGAGACACTCATGTTGAAAGCGAAAAGGATTTGAAAGTGACTAGCAAGCGCGCGCCGACAAATGCAGAGAAAAAAGATTTACTCATCGCCTCGATAGCGACCAAACATTTAAAATCAAATTCGGTTGTTCTAGTAAAAGACGGCACGCTTCTCTCGATGGGCTGCGGTCAGACCTCCCGAATTGATGCTTTAAAACAAGCCATCGATAAAGCCAACAAATTCGGTTTCTCTTTAAAAAGGGCAGTGCTCTCTTCAGAAGCATTTTTCCCGTTTTCGGATTGCGTCGAATTAGCCGCGCAAAACGGCGTCTCGGCCGTCATTCATCCCGGTGGCTCCAAAAACGACCAAGCGTCTATCGATATGGCAGACAAATATAAAATGGCGATGGTCACGACTGGTTTTAGGCATTTCAAGCACTGATTGTTTTATATTCAGAAAATGATAATATAAAATTATGGTAAAGAATCTAAAAGTTGGCATAATTATGGGCTCGGATAGTGATTTGGCTATATTCGCCGAAGCAGGAACGGTTCTGGATGAATTTGGGGTGGATTATGAAATGACTGTGGCTTCTGCCCATAGAGCGCCTAACATTGTCCACAAATACGTTACTAACGCAGGCAAAAGAGGCATAAAGGTTATTATAGCCGGAGCCGGCGGCGCGGCGCATTTGGCGGGTGTGTGCGCTTCACTGACGACTTTGCCTGTGATCGGTATTCCGACTAAAGCCAAGACTTTAAATGGGCTTGATTCGCTTCTCTCCACCGTTCAGATGCCCCCAGGCGTGCCAGTGGCCACCATCGGCATAAATGCCGGCAAAAATGCGGGAATTTTGGCAGTACAGATACTTGCTACTTCCGACAAGAATTTAGAAAAGAAAATGATCGCCTACAAAGAAAAACTTGAAGCTGAAAATAAAACCAAGGGCGATAAACTTCTGAAAATCGGGTTTAAAAAATATTTGCAAGAAAAATAAGATAAATAATGAGTAAGAAAAAAAGCGAATATGCTAAAGCGGGAGTGGATTATACGGTCATGGAGCCATTTAAGATGGCCATGATCGAGGCGGGAAAAAAGACGCTGAAGTTTCCAAATAAAAGGGGAGTGTTTATCAATAAGGATGCGACCCATGCGCACGGCGCGGTGTTTGAATATCGCGGAGAGGGAATTCCCATCTGGTGCCAGACCCAGGAAGATTTGGGAAATAAAAATTGGATTGCCGAATGGATGTATCAAAAGACCGGAAAATCTTATTATGATTCGATCGCGATCGACACCGCCTTGATCGTGGTCAACGATGTGATCGCCCAAGGGGCGATGCCAGTAGTTTTTACCGATCAACTGGAAGCGAGTGATAGCCTCTGGTATGCGGATAAAAAAAGAGCTCAAGATTTTGCCAATGGATTTTTAAAAATCTGCAAAGAAGTCAGTATGGCTCTTCCGGCCGGAGAATCCGCCAGTGTCACTTATTTGATCAATCCGAAAGCTCCGGTGCGAGAGATAGCCAGTTTGAGCGGTTCGGTTATCGGTATTGTTTCGCCCAGAGAAAACCTGATCACTGGACAAAACCTGGCCGTGGGGGATCATATCATCGGGGTGGCTTCTTCAGGTCTGCATGCTAACGGCATCAGCCTAGTAATAAAAAAAGCTCTGGACTTGCCCGAACAATTTTTAACTAAATTGCCAAACGGCAATACCCTAGGCGAAGAGGCCCTTATTCCCACTCGCTCGTATGTGGCGCTGATAGAAGCCTTACTTCAGGCCAAGATCAAAATTCACACGCTCTTGCCTGGCACTGGCGACGGTGTCGGCAAAATCGCTTTTGATAAGAGGCCTTATACATACAGGATCCATTCTTGGCTTCCAATACCTCCGTTGATGCAGTTTTTTCATAAAAATTTAGGTATTCCTCTGGAAGGTTGCCTGAAAACTTTTAACTGGGGAGTGGGCTACTACCTTTTTGTACCAAAGGAAGAGGTTGCAAAAATATTAAAAATAGGCAAAAATATAGGATACGAACTGACCGACATTGGAATTGTGGAAAAGAGCAAAGGGAATAAGAGGCAAGTCATTTTTGAGTCGGGCAAAATAATCCTCACTCCGCCGGGAAAATAATTAAATTTATGAATATTCTTAAAGAAACCAATTTCAAAAATTTAGGAGAAAAATACACCGGTAAAGTTCGAGATGTTTATAAGCAAAACGATAAAGTAATCATGGTCTCTACAGACAGATATTCAGCTTTTGATCGTAATCTGGCGCTTATTCCTTGCAAGGGCCAGGTGCTCACTGGAGTCAGTAAATTTTGGTTTGAACAGACGAAAGATATCGTGTCAAATCATGTCATTGATTTTCCGGATCCGAATGTGATGGTGGGAAAAAAATGCAAAGTTTTGCCTGTTGAGATGGTCTTGCGCGGATACATTAGCGGCGTGACGGGAACTTCGCTCTGGACTTTATACCAAAAGGGGATGAGGGATTTTGGAGATTTTACTTTGCCGGAAGGGATGCATAAAAATCAAAAATTGGAAAATCCCGTCATCACGCCGACTACCAAATTTGAAGAGCATGATCGACCCCTTTCCAGCAAGGACATAATTTATGGAAATTACATGACTAAAAATCAATGGGAAAAAGTGGTCGACATTGCTTTGCGATTATTCAAGCGCGGACAGGAAGTCGCTCTAGCTCATGGTTTGATTCTAGTGGACACTAAATATGAATTTGGTTTGACTCCAGAAGGGGAAATAATGCTGATCGATGAAATTCACACTCCTGACTCAAGTCGTTACTGGCAGGCAAAAACCTATGAAAAGCGTATCAAAAAAGGTTTAGAGCCGGAAAATTTCGACAAAGAGTTCCTGCGCTTGTGGTTCAAGGAAAACAGCGATCCGTATAAAGATGAAGTGCTTCCAGAGGCTCCGGCCGAGCTGGTGGAAGAATTGTCCCGAAGATATATTCAAATATACGAACAAATTACTGGGTTGACTTTTAAGACTGAAATCGGTGATATCGAAAAGCGCATAGAAAAAAATCTGAAAAAATATGTCACTTAATTCAATCTCGCCAATAGACGGACGCTATAAAAAATATACTGATTCTCTTTCGGGCTATTTCAGCGAGTCTGCCTCGATGAAATATAAAATAATTGCAGAAGGGGAATATTTGATTGCCCTAAGTGAGACAAGAGGAATAAATTTAAGAAAATTTTCAGAAAGAGAAAAAGGGGTTATCAGAAATTTATATAATTTAAGTGATGGAGATGCAAAAATTATCAATCAAATTGAAATAAAGGGTTATAAAAATATTAAAGCCACCAATCATGATTTTAAAGCAATAGAATACTATATCAAAGAAAAACTTGAGAGAACTAGCTTAAAAGATGTTCTAGAATTTGTACACTTCGGCCTGACTTCTGAGGATGCGAGCAATATCGCTTACGCTTTAATGATCGGCGAGAGCGTAAAACATGTTTATTCTCCAGCTTTAGAAGATATAATAAAAAAGATTAGCAAGTTAGCGAAAGAAAACAGAAATGTCCCCATGCTTGCTAGAACTCACGGACAACCTGCTTCACCAACTACTTTTGGAAAGGAATTCAAAGTATTTGAAGAGAGATTAAAACGCCAATTTAATCAGCTCAAAAATCATAGACTGGAGGCTAAATTAAATGGCGCAACAGGAAATTATAATGCTCTCTCTGTGGCTTATCCTAAAATAGATTGGCTAAAATTTTCTGCAACGCTCATTTCAAAAATAGGAAAATTAAGGGGAGTTCCTCTTGAGGCTAATTTATACACCACTCAAATAGAACCCCACGACAGCTACATTGAACTTTTTGATATATTGAGACGGGTAAATAATATAATCATAAATTTTAATCAAGATTTGTGGCGTTATATTAGCGATGATTGGATAACTCAAAAACCAGTAGAAGGGGAAATAGGATCTTCCACGATGCCTCACAAAATAAATCCGTGGTTTTTAGAAAACAGCGAGGGAAATTTAGGGCTCGCGAACGCTTTATTTGAATTTTTGGGACGGAAGCTTCCTATCTCTCGCCTGCAAAGAGATCTATCAGATTCTACGGTTTTGCGCAATATAGGCGTTGCTTTTTCGCACAGCCTGATAGGATTTAAATATTTAAATAATCAACTGGGTAGAATTGTAGTGAATAAAGAAAAAGCGCTAAAAGATTTAAACAATCATCCGGAAGTTATCACCGAAGCCATCCAAACCATCCTGCGTCGCGAAGGCGTAGCTATGCCGTATGAAAAATTAAAAGAGATTTCTCGCGGTAAAATTATTACACTTTCTGATATTCATAAATTTATCGAAACATTAGAAATCAGTCCGAAAATAAAAAAAGAATTACTAAAAATTACTCCCGAAAACTATATCGGCTTGGCATCTAAACTGGCTTCAAAATAAAAAAGTATGATTTGAGTAGAAAATGCAAAGCCACCTTTCGATGGTTCGCATTGTTAGGTGGCTGATGACAATTAATGCTCTTGTTTCTGGATGGCTTGTCTTCTTTTGACACTCTCCCTTTCCCGTAACTCTTTTGCGCTCAATCTTACGGCAACGGAAGAGTCTCTTTTTCGGCGTCCTCCGAGGAGTGACGCAAAAATGATGAAAACCAAACCCAGACACCCCATGAAAACTATTTCCCACCCTTCCCACCATTTTTTGTCTTTGCTCACACTTTTTTTTGGGAGCCAACCTGTCCCCGAGGAGTCTAGGTTGAAGATTCCGATGAGGAATTTGGCTATAAGTCCTGAGCCAAACCAAATCAGTGGTACCAGGTAGATTGCGTTCACTGCGGTAAGTTGCATAGGTCCTTTCATTTTCGAAAGCACGATGTGCCTTCTTTTGCTATAAATTTATACCTATAGCTAGGAATAGTCAATATATGTAAATTTTAAGACTAATAGCGTATTGGAGACGGCCGTCATCAAAACGTTATTAGCCAAATTATCGAATTATTTTATTTTTCTTCGAAGCGGATGATAGATAGATCTGAATCAATTTCAATCTCAAGTTTCGTAATATAATGCTGATAATCAGCCATAACTTTAATTATTTTTGGGTTGCCTACAGAAATAGAATCTATCGTGCATTTTTCGGATCCGACATTTACAAACTCATCTATCGGGCTATAACTAGAATTGTCGGTAAGTTTTAAAATCGCTACATCAACGCAAGCTTCGGCTAAAGCTGAACTTTTTTCTTTAAGTTCGGAATCTAAAATATTCGATCGGCCGTAAAATGAGGTGTTGCTTAAGCTGATTGCCACCAACAATAAAATAGCTGAAATAATAACAACTGATATTAATGCCATAAAACCTTTATTCATTGGCGTAAATATTTAGTAATGCTAAAATCATACCCGTCGATGACAATTGTCGCTTTGACCCCAACCGGCGCTTCTCCTTGCGAGGGAAGATACTCAAATTCCAAGCTGGAGACTTTTATATTGTCTGTGGTTATAAAATCATCAGATCCACCAATTTCTGTCATTCTTATTTTCGTCCCCATAAGTTGAACATTGATTTGAGTACCATCATATTTTGTTACTGTTAGAATACTGGATGGGGGAGTCCCGCTTGAAGGAGTCGTGATGCTGGAGGCGCCGGTCAGAGCCCAATTTAATTTGCGCAGGACAAAGTTTCCTTCTTCTTGGACAGTACCTTTTGCGCTTAATTTTCCAGAGCCATCAATAAGTTCATACACTGTGACCAAGCCACCCCCGATCAAAACCGAAAAAAGCGCGATGTAAATTATTGTTTCTATGAGGGTAAAACCTTTGTTTTGTTTCATTATTTTGCTGTCGTTATCGTTATAAAACCTTTGCTATTACTGGGAACCGAGGAAAAATAAATATAATTACCCTCACAGTCTATTGAAGTACCAGTCCCGCCTGGAGTAGGCAGGGAAGCTCTATAATGGCTTAAGCTGTAGGAGGTGTCTAGCTTTAGGATTTGCAAATCGCTGTTAGTGAGGAGAAAAATCAGAAAATCACGTATAATAATTCCATTTACACTAGTATTGTTATTGCTAGAATTTCTTATATCCAGCTCCGCTAAAACTGGAAGTTCGGTGGCTGGATCAGTTTTGTCCAGAATATAAAATTCATTACCCGTTAAAAGAGTTCTGCCTAGATATAGTACATTACCCACAAGTCCAAGACTTTTACCATTTCCGTTATTTCCGCCTCCAGCCGGAGCGTCAAATTGGCCAGTAATACTTGGTGAGAATGAGTTACTGACATCTACTATTTCCAATTCAGTGTTATTCGGTGAAGCGATGTAAGCATAGCCATCTTTTATATAAATGGAATTGACCCAATTGCCGATATTAATTCCTCCTAAATAAATTGGATTGGTCGGACTGCCACCGCTTCCGCCTCCACCTACGTCAATAATATTAAATTCAGTACCCGCAGTCGTTTTTCTCAGGCCTAAATATACTATGCCATTTTTATAAAAAATAGATTGACCTGTTGCCTGGCCCCCAGCGCCTAAGGCGCTGGGGATTTTCAATTTTCCAACCACCTTCATCGTGTCAGTGTTGACTACTTGTAATTGGGAACAGGAAAGACTGACCACGCAAGTATCATAGTTGGCTCCATGTGCATTTGCTAGGTAGGCATAGTGTCCTACGATCGTAAACGCATTGAATCCAGATTCCACCCCGGGATTATTATCCATACTGTCTATAAAAATAGGTGGCATAGTCGAATCAGTTATATCAAACTTAAAAAAAGTAGGCAGGGTTTTTGAATTAGCATTGTCAATTACCGCATAAAGTTTGTGATTATTCACATCGATATCTTTAATTGGAAAAATATTTACAGAATCTGAAGGCGAAAGGAGCTCTGCACCGAATTCATATGAAGTCATCTCGGGATTTTTCCAGTCTCCAGTTAACACCGAACTGCAAGTGTCACCGCCATCTACTGCTTCCGGATTAGTTAAAAGGGTAGTCAGGGTGGTTGATAAATTGTGGGAAGTCACTTCTTTGGTAAATAAATCTTTTTGAATCACTTCGAGGTTTGTAGAAGGATTGATTAAGTTAAAATCAAATTTTGCATCGGCTCTAGCTTTTTCCAACACCGCTTGGGCCTTTGATAAAGCCTCTTGATCAATTTCGGCATTAATTGCGCCGGATTGATTGCCAAAAGTGACTATGATGACCGCGCCGATACATAAAATGAGAATAGTAAAAGCGATAAGAATTTCTAAAGTGATAAAACCGCAATTTGTACTACCAGTTGATCGTGCCTTCATTGTTTATGATGATATCGGCCGATTTGAAGCCGTCGGTGAGATGGATAGTTGTCCCTGTCCCAGTGGTATTGCCGGTAAGCTGATCGAAAACAACTGGCGGAAATACAGTGGAAGGATTTGAAGCTATATTTGTATTGGCTGAGATGGATTCTCCTGCAGTACAGGTATTGTCTTGAAAAATAATATAGTTCGGCGCGATGTAGCACACACCGTAAGCCGTATCAAACATATTATTCATTGCTCGACTGCGTGCCTTTGAGAGAGCGGCGACGATTGTAGCCTGTTCAGCTTTAAAAGTGTCTTTTTTGAAAACATTCCAATCTACGAGCATTCCAAAACTTAAAATTACAATTATAACTGCTACAACTACAATTATTTCCAGAAGACTAAACCCTTGATTATTTTGGTTGTAAGTGTTGAGTGATGCCATAGATTGGGGTAATAATAGAAATCGCGATAAAGCCGATCAATACTCCCATGATGATCATCAAGATCGGTTCCACCATATTTCCTAGATTTTTGGTAAAATCATCCAATTCGCTCTCGTACATTTCCGAAAGATAAATAAGCGACCCAGATAGATTGCCACTGTGCTCTCCCACTGAGATTATTTGGGTGACGATCTCGGGAAAAATTTTTCTTCGTTTGGCTAAGTGTGTAGAAATTTTTGCTCCGCGATTCACTATATTCGCCAGTATTTTTAATTCTCTCTTGTAGACTATATTAGCGGTTGTGCGAGCAGAGATAGGTAGGGCTTCAGCTACGGAGATTCCGCTTTTTAAAAGCAATCCAAAGGTGCGAGTAAAATTTGCCATATTGTAATCTCGAATCATTTTTCCAATAACTGGTATCTTTAATAAAAATGCGTCAAAATAAAAATGAAAAGCCTGATTCTTTTTGAGTAGAACGAAAATTACTGTGAAAATAACTACGAGAAATAAAATACTGATAAGGCCGTAATGAATTATAAAATTACTCACTGAAATAACAATTCGAGTCGAGAAAGGCAAATCCATATTGATACTTCTAAAAATCGGCATAATCTTTGGAAATAGATACACTATCAGAAAGATAACAATGAATAGCGTGGCGATGGTCACGATAATGGGATAAATGGATGCGCTGATTATTTTCTTGCGCAGGGCGTTTCTTTTCTCCAGTTCATCGGCAACATATTCTAAATTTTCAGATAAGATTCCGCTTTGTTCCCCAAAGCCGATAATGCTTATAGTGAAATTTCCGAAAATATTTTTGAATCGAGCCAGGCTGGTAGACAAATTTTTGCCGTTAGAAACGTGATTAATCACGGCATCCAAAATCGCTGCGTATCTTTTTTTGTGAGTTTGTTCGCGAATCATAAGCAGAGATTCTCGTAGTGAAACGCCGGCTTTCATTAGAAAGGACATTCTTTTTACAAAAAAAATTTGATCTTTAATTGAAAAGCGAGTAAAAGATATTTTCTTAATTATCTTTTTTATTTTTTGCATAACTATTCATGGATGACTCGTAAAACTTCCTCGAGAGTGGTCAGTCCGGCTTTGACTTTTTGCAAACCATCTTCAAACATTGTGGTCATGCCGTTTTTTATGGCAATTTTTTTTATTTCACTGGCCGAAGCTCGGCGCAAAATCGCTTCGCGTATTTTATTATCAGCCACTAAAACTTCATTGATGCAGATTCTATCTCGGTAGCCACTGCCATTGCATTCTTCGCACCCTTTTCCTTTGTATGTTAATTTTTTATTGACTATTGTTTTTTCTTTGCAATGCTGACAGATTTTTCGCACTAACCTCTGACCAATAGCGATAGAAACAGTCGAAGCAACCAGATATTCTTCTATGCCCATATCAAGCAATCGGGGCAGGGTAGTGGCGGCATCGCTCGTATGAAGAGTCGAGAGCAAAAGATGTCCTGTCAGCGCCGTATTGACTGCAATGTTCGCAGTTTCGGCATCGCGAATTTCACCCACCATGATAATGTTCGGGTCTTGGCGCAGAATCGAGCGCAAACCATTAGCAAAGGTGAGCCCTGCGCGCGCGTTGACTTGTATCTGCTCGATGTCATCTATCGCATATTCGATCGGGTCTTCGATTGTTACAATAGAAACGCTAGGAGAATTCAACATTTTGATCAATGTGTACATAGTAGTAGTTTTACCAGAGCCCGTCGGTCCGGTGGAAAGAATCATTCCGTTGGTTTTTCTTAAAGCGTTTTCTATTTTCTTTTTATCACTAGCGCTAAAACCCAGATCTTCCAATTTCGCTTCTTCATTTTTACTGGCGAGCAATCGTAAAACCGCATTTTCTCCATGATAAGTGGGAGCAATCGATACACGAAAATCTATAACCTTATAGCGAAACCTTCCGTCTTGGGTTATTTGATGTTCGTCAGTCCGAAGACGGGACAATATTTTTATGCGAGAAATAATCTCATTACTTATTTCTTTTGGAAAAGAGTATATGTCTTGCAGAACTCCGTCGATCCGAAAACGGATTCGCACGGATTTGGCCAGCGGGTCGATATGAATGTCGGAGGCTCGGCTTGCGTGAGCTTTTTCGATCAGCTGGTCTATCAGGTTGATTATAGAAATATTAACTCCGCAATTGAGTTCTTCTGTAACTTTATCAAACTTTTTTATAATAGTCAGATCGTTCACGAGATATGAATATTTAATAAATTTTTATAACGCATAAAAACATATTGGATAATAAAATTATATAATAAAGAATTAGCGCAAGCAATATGCGCCTTGACCAGGTCGAGGCGGTAGATAAGACTTTGATTTGCATTTTTGGGGCTTATGAAATATAATATATCTATGCGTAAAGCGTATATATTTTTGATTCTAGGCGTTTGGTTGGCAGTGTTGCCGTATCTTGGTTTTCCATATTCTGGGAAGGATATTTTGACTAGCCTTTCAGGTTTGGTGATCATTCTAATGAGCTTTGTAGTCTATAAGGAATCCAAATCCAAGGAAATTAAGAAGGAAAAAACTTTCGAGAATTTCTCTGAAAATAAGCCTTTGAATGAAGATAGTGAAGAAGAAAATGAAATTTCCCAATAACACAAAAAATATAATATTCACCCTAGGAGTCTTGGTCGCTTTTTTTATCGGCATTCAAGTCGGCACGAAAAATATTCCGGCGATAGATAAAGTCCTGCTGGCCAACAAAGATATGCAAGTCGAAACTCAAGCCGACTTTACTCCTTTCTGGAAAGTTTGGAACACGATAAATGAAAAATATCCAAAAACCGACAAAATCACTGACCAAGAAAAAATCTATGGGGCTATTTCCGGTCTGGTAGGCTCACTGGAAGACCCTTACAGCGTTTTTTTCAATCCAGACGAGGCGAAGTCGTTTGAAGAGGAAATCGCTGGGAATTTCACCGGTATCGGCATGGAAGTTGGCATCAAAGATAAAATTCTAACCGTTATCGCTCCGCTCAAAGACACTCCCGCTTTTCGAGCAGGTATCAAGCCGGGTGATAAAATTTTAAAGATTGACAACAAAATAACCTCTGACTTGAGCATCGAAGAAGCGATTAAATTGATCCGAGGAGAGAGGGGTACGACGGTCACCCTTACTATTTTTCGAGAAGGCAACAAAGAACCGATTGAGGTAAAAATAGTAAGAGACACGATCAATATCCCAACTTTGGATACCGAGCTTCGGCCGGACAGAATTTTTGTGGTAAAACTTTACAGTTTCTCTGCCAACTCCGCGAAACTTTTCCGTGATGCAATGAAAAGTTTCGCGGAAGCTAAAACCGATAAATTACTCTTAGATTTGCGAGGCAATCCTGGCGGATATTTGGATGCGGCAGTAAATATATCCAGTTGGTTTTTGTCTGGTGAAAAAGTTGTGGTGACCGAAGACTATGGTGACAACAAGGAACCAGAAATATTCCGAAGCAAAGGTTATAATAGATTTAATGACAAATTAAAGTTTATTATTCTGATAGACAGTGGCTCGGCTTCGGCTTCGGAAATCGTAGCTGGCGCAATGCAAGACCATGGACGCGCCAAGCTCGTCGGTAGCCAAAGCTACGGCAAAGGCTCAGTACAGGAAGCGATAAAAATAACCTCTGACACACTTCTCAAAATCACCGTGGCTAAGTGGTTGACGCCAAGCGGTACTTCTATTTCCGAAAAAGGATTAACACCCGACTATCTGGTCGAAATCACCAAGAAAGACTTGGAAGCTAAAAAGGATCCACAACTTGATAAAGCAGTGGAAGTGCTACTTAATTGGAGATAAGCTATGCGCGTAATATTTTTAAGTAATGTGCCGAGAATAGGGAGAAAATATGATGTGAAAGAAATAAGCGACGGTTACGCCGTAAATTTTCTCCTACCTCGCAAACTGGCCGAACCAGCTACACCAAAAGCTGTCGCAGAATTAGAAAAAAGAAAGAAAAATATAGAGATCGAAAGGGAAGTGCAAGAAGGACTGCTTCTCTCAAATTTGGAGGCGATCAAAGGTAAGGTGATCACCATCGCTGGCAAAGCGAATGAACTCGGGCATCTTTTTTCGGCGATTCATAAAAAAGAAATTTTAGAAGCCATGAAAGCGCAAAATCACGCCAACATCGGCGAAGAGTTTATCGTTCTCGAGAAACCGATCAAAGAAATAGGGGAGCATGAGATTCAAATCTCCATCAAGGGCAAGAAGTCTTCGTTTAAGCTAGTGGTAAATAAAATTTAAATGAACATCGTATCAACATTTGTATTTGGAATAATTATCGGGTTACTGTTAAATACATTTTTAAAATCTTTTTCTTCGCAAAAAGGGAAGTTTTCTTTGGCCACCAAGGAAGACGTTTCAAAAATTCGTGAGGAAATAGAAAATCTAAAAAAGATTCACAAAGAAAAAGATAACGAATACAATATCGCCGAAGCCGAGCAAGAGTTCTATGATTCTATAGCAGAAAAGTGATTAGTTCACATTCACCACTTTTTTGACTGAAGTTTGGCCGTTGAAGGAGGTCTTGCGTTTGGAACCAAATTTAACTGTGCCGTCTTTTAGGGCGAAAAGAGTATGATCCTTGCCTAAACCGACGTTGTTGCCAGCCATAATGACTGTACCACGCTGTCTGACGATAATACCCCCGGACTTAGCCTTTTGACCGTCAGCAAGCTTTATACCGAGGTATTGCGCATTTGAGTCTCTTAAATTTTTGGCCGTTCCGCCGGCTTTTCTATGTGCCATATGTAGAGGGAAGTATAGATGATTCTATTTTAGAAATCAAGTGTTGATGTTAAATATGAAGGGGAATATAATATATCCGTGTCGCACAATATATGTTGGTAACATACCCCCCATCTATTCAAACTCGGTCGTGGCTGGAGGCTTTGGGGTCATATCAAAGAATACTCGCACTATTGCTTGATGCTTGGTTAAGGCGCTGGTTATTTCATTCATTACCACTTCCGGAAAATAATAGCCTTTGGCGGTCATAAAGTCGGAGGTCTTGATCGCTCGAACGGCCAAGGAATGTCCGTAAACGCGTTCATCGCCTTTGACCCCGACCGAATTGATGCCAAGAAGGGCTACGATGACTTGCGAAATTTCTTTTACTAAATTATGTTTTTTTAGAATTTCAGTGACCGTTTTATCCGCTTCACGCACTAGGGCGATATTTTCCTTGGAGACTGGCGTTCCCACCACTCGTAAAAATAATCCCGGACCGGGGAATGGATTGCGTTCATGAATAGTTTTGGGTAATTTAAGGGCACGAGCGAGTTCGCGGACTTCGTATTTGAATAAATTGCGAAAGGGATGTAGATCTTGTATTTTCCAGGAAAGACCGACGTTGTGATGGGTCTTGATCATGGCCGACTCCCCCATTTTTCCACTTTCAATAAGGTCAGTCGCTAAAGTGCCTTGCACAATAAAACCGGCTTTATATTTTTCTATCTGTTGTTCAAATATTTTTTTATAAACGGTGCGAAACTTAGCGCGCTTTTCTTCGCCGTCAATAGTGGTGCCGATATTTTTTATAAATTCTTTGGCGGCGGAAATCACAACCAAATTTTTGACTCCAGCGCCCAGAACACTCAGAGCGTTGGTTTTTATTTCTTCTAATTCACTAGCTCGCACGCCACCAGTATCTATAGCGACACATACCAGTCTTTTGCCCAAGACCGGCGCCAAGACGGCCGCTAGAGTGGTTGAATCCACTCCCCCGGAGAAACCCAAAATTACATTTTGCTTAATCACCTTACCCTTACTCCCTCCCCTGTCAGGGGAGGGTTGGGGAGAGGTTACAATATCTAAAACTTCTTTTTGAATCTCATGAATTAAATTTATGGGATCCCAATCTTTGTGACAGCCGGCGAGATTCAGAAAATTTTGTAATATTTTTTTTCCTTCCTTGGTGTCGACGACTTCCGGATGAAACTGGATTCCCATTACCCTATTACGCATATCAGCCATAGCTGATATGCCCCCCGAAGTAGCAATCGAAGTAAAGTTTTTCGGAAGTTTAGTGACAGTGTCTCCATGACTGGCCCACACTTTAGTTTTTTGCTGAATATTTTTAAAAAGCGGATGTTTGGTATTTACTATTACTTCTGCTGGCCCGTATTCACGATGGTCGTGAGGTTTGGCGACCTTGCCGCCGAGTTTATGAGCTAGGAGCTGCATCCCGTAACAAACACCCAATATTAAATACTTCTCTCCGGCATTGTCCAGTGATTTTGGCAATCCCGGAGCGCCCTCATTGTGAACACTCCAATTACTGCCTGAAAGAATAACGGCTTTTGGGGCATTATTTTTCAGCCACATATCAGTTTTTTTCGGTGGCAAAATAACACTTCTTACTCCAAGTTCTCGTAAGGTCCGCCCGATAACTAGCGTATACTGCGAGCCGTAATCCACGATCAAAATTTGAATGTTTTTCATCAATGAAACCATTTTATTTATAAATATCTTTACGGTGAGCAACTTTTAGGATTTTTACAGTATCATTTTCAACATCGAAAGAAACACGATAGTCTCCGATTTTCCTTTGAAAGTATAGTGCATAACTAAATCAGTCCTAATTTTTTATACAAAGCATCTGCAGATATTTCCTTAAAGTATTCATATTTCAAGAATATACTATTTTAAAAAAAGTTGCAATATGCTAATATACGTAATACATTACGTAACAAATTATGCCACAAAAATCACGAGAAAATTTTACAGAGGGGCTCACTTATGACGATGTACTGCTTGTGCCGCAATACTCCGAGGTCTTACCTCGGGATGTAGATATCACTTCCCTACTGACTAAAAAAATAAAACTCAATGTGCCGATCATTTCCGCGGCGATGGATACGGTCACCGAGGGTGCGATGGCGATTGCGATGGCCCAAGAAGGCGGAATCGGGATTATTCACAAAAATATGACGATCGAGGAGCAGGCCAAGCAAGTTCGCAAGGTCAAGCGTTCCGAGTCAGGCATGATTCATGATCCGATCACTTTGTCTCCGGGAGCCTTGGTCAAAGAGGCGCTGGCTATTATGAAAGAAAATAAAATCGGCGGGATTCCGATCGTAGATAAAAATATGAAACTCGTGGGAATCCTCACCAACCGCGATCTGCGCTTTCAGAAAAACTTTGAACTACCTGTTTCTGACATAATGACCAAGACAAATTTAATTACTGGCAACATTAGCACCAATTTAGTGGAGGCGGAAAAAATCCTGACCAAATATAAAGTGGAAAAGTTGCCACTGGTGGATAAAAACAACAAGCTCGTTGGTCTCATTACTTATAAAGATATTATGAAAGTTAAATCTCGCCCGAATTCTTGCCGAGACGACTTTGGCCGATTGCGCGTAGGCGCGGCGGTGGGGGTAACAGCCGACACTATAGAGAGGGTCAAAGCACTAACGCAAAACGGAGTGGATGTAGTGGTGATCGATACTGCCCACGGCCACTCTAAGGGGGTGATAGAAATGTTAAAGAAAATCAAAAAAGGATTTCCGAAACTTGAAGTTATTGTTGGAAATATAGCTACAGCGGAGGCGGCTAAAGACTTGATCAAAGCCGGAGCGGATGCGGTTAAGGTAGGTATTGGGCCGGGATCAATTTGCACTACACGAGTGATCGCGGGTGTCGGTTTTCCTCAATTTTCAGCAGTTTATGAAGTAGCCCAAGCGACCAAGGGTTCGGGTGTGCCGGTAATAGCCGATGGTGGCATAAGGCATACCGGAGACATCGGCAAGGCTATCGCGGCTGGAGCTAGCTCGGTAATGGTTGGTTCTCTTTTCGCTGGAGTTGAAGAATCCCCAGGCGAAATAATAATTCTAGAATCCAGAAAATATAAAACTATTCGCGGGATGGGTTCAATTGAAGCGATGAAACAAGGTTCTAAAGACCGATATTTCCAAGACGCCGAAGATGACATTAAAAAACTTGTGCCAGAAGGAATTGTGGGACGAGTTTCTTTTAAAGGCGGGCTGGCTGAAGTAATTTATCAGTTTATAGGAGGGCTTCGTTCTGGGATGGGATATTGCGGAGCTAAAGATATTTTGACTCTTCAGCAAAAAGCCAAATTTATCCGAATCACGCAATCTGGAATAGAAGAAAGCCATCCGCACGATGTTATCATTACCAAAGAAGCGCCTAATTATAGTCAAGAATAATAAATTATGAAAAAAGGCAAAGAAGGATCGATTGACGCAGTTGTCGGTCTGCAATGGGGAGACGAAGGCAAGGGTAAAAACATAGATGAACTTCTTTCGGAAGGAAAATATTGCGCCGTGGCGCGTTTTCAAGGTGGAGCAAATGCTGGGCACACTCTCAAAATCGGTGATATGACTTTTGTCGGCCACATTGTTCCTTCCGGATGCCTAACCAAAAGCATTGAGCTCTATATTGGCAACGGCGTGGTTATCGATGTGGTGTCTTTAATTAATGAAATAAAGCAATTGAAAGATTTAGGTTTTGATGTCACTTCTCGTTTATATATTTCAAATCGGGCCAAACTGGTGTCCTACCTGCATCCTTTTCTAGATCAAGCGGATGAGTTTATGAGAAATAAATCGGGAGGAGGCAAAATAGGCACGACTTCAAGAGGTATCGGCCCGGCTTATAGCGATGTGCGGGCTCGTCGAGGGCTTTTGATCGGTGATGTACTTATGAGCGACTTTGAACAAAAAATCGCCACTCTTTCGGAATTTCATCTGAATATTTTAAATATGTATAAAGAAAAATATGGTTTTGAAATTCCTGTTGAAAAAATAAATGAGGCTAAAGAAAAATGGAACAAGGCCATTCAGGAACTTAAAAAATTAAAAATCTGCGATTTGTCTTTTTTAATCCAAAAAAGATTATCTGAAGGTAAAAATATTCTAGCCGAAGGCGCGCAAGCGGTGATGCTGGATGTGGATTTCGGAGACTTTCCCTTCGTCACTAGTTCCAATACTCTGCCGGCAAATGTCTGCCTAGGCCTCGGCGTACCGCACACCTATCTACGCAACATCTATGGCGTGATTAAAGCCTATACGACCAAAGTAGGCGGTGGTCACTTCCCTTCCCGGATAGAGGACCAAGCGCTAGAAAAGGCTTTTCAAGACGCTGGACATGAATTTGGTGCCACCACCGGCCGGCCTCGGATGTGTGGCTGGCTGGATTTATTTGCCCTGCGCCATGCCATCTCGCTCTCCGGCGCCAATAAAATTTTTATCAATAAAGCCGACATCTGCTTGAGCGAAAAAGTAAAAGTGGTCACTGGATACAAAAATGCAAACAAAACTTTTAAAGAATTTCCGCTTTATTTAAATGAAATTACCAGTGTCATTACCGATCAAATCCCCGGCTGGGGGAAAGTTAATTTCGGAGTTAATGACAAGAAAAAAGTTTCCAAAGAACTCGCTTCATATTTAAAATATATAAAAACCAAACTCTCCGACCTCGACGTCAAAATTATCTCCGTCGGCACCGGTCCAGACCGCGAACACTTTTTTGAGTGGGAGAAGTAAGTTTTCAAAAATAATACCATAATAACCACGACCGTTGCTATTGTGGTATCTTTATAATTTAATTGCTTTTTGACCTATATCCCTTCTATACTTCATCCCATCAAAAGAAATTTTTTCTATGGCCTTGTAGGCTTTTTGAAGGGCATCAGAGAGGGTTTTACCGACCGCAGAAACTCCCAGCACTCGCCCGCCGTTAGTTGTGAGGCAAGACCTCACAACTTTTGTTCCGGCGTGGAAAATAACTATCTCATTCCCCTCTTGAGGGGTGGCTCGCTTGCGAGACGGGGTGGATAAATTCAGTCCACCTCCCCCTAAAGGGTACTCCTCAAGAGGAGAATTTAAACCTAAAATTTCTTTTCCCTTCTCATAATTCCCCGGATATCCGCCGGAACAGAGAACAATATTGCAGGCAAAAAGATTTTTTTCCCATTGAATTTCGAGGTCTTTAAGTTTTCCATCAATACAGGCATCAATAATATCTAACAAATCAGTTTCCAATAATCTCATGTATGTTTGAGTCTCTGGATCACCAAAACGCGTATTATATTCAAGAATTTTAGGCCCATCTTTAGTAAGCATTAATCCGGGGTATAAAACTCCTTCAAATGGTGTTCCATCATCCTGCATTCCTTTGAGAGTCGGAGCGACAATTTCTTTTTCAATTTTACCCATCATTTCTTTGCTTACAAAAGTTAGTGGACTGATAGTTCCCATTCCTCCCGTATTTGACCCCATATCCCCTTCCCCTATTTTTTTATGATCTTGCGATGCTGGAAACATTTTATAATTTTTGCCATCCGAAAATGCATGAATGGAAATTTCTGGGCCAGTCAGGAATTCTTCTATGACTATTTCTGTCCCAGAATTCCCAAAAACTTTCTTCACCATCATACTTTCTAATGTCTCAGTCGCTTCTGCTAAAGTCTGCGCGATTACTACGCCCTTGCCGAGTGCCAGCCCGCTCGCTTTGATGACGATAGGCAATGATTGTTTACTTACATATTCTTTTGCTTTTTTAAAATCAGTAAATATTTCAAATTTAGCTGTTGGCAAGTTATGTCGGCGCATGAAATCTTTGGAAAAAGCTTTTGACCACTCCAGCTGAGCCGCGGCTTTAGTTGGTCCCCAGACTCGGAGTCCCGCTTTTTTAAATTCATCTACAGTGCCTCTAGCTAACACATCATCTGAAACCGCCAGAGTTAGATTGATTTTCTCTTTCTTGGCGAATTCTATAAGTCCGACTATGTCTGATTCTTTTATGTCTAAATTAGTGCCAATTTGCGCCGTACCAGCATTCCCTCTCGCAAAAAATAACTTTCCCGCTCGAGGCGATTGAGATATCTTCCACCCCAAGGCATATTCTCGTCCCCCGCCCGCTCCAACTATTAAAATGTTTATCACCTCTCGCTTACTCCCTCCCCTGTCAGGGGAGGGCTGGGGTGAGGTTAATTTCTCTAAAACTTCCACATACAACTGGTTTTCTTTTTTCTTCAATCTTGTATACAAAGATTCTACCGTATCATCAGCTAAGATTTTTTCAAAAATCCTTCCTAGAACCGGTCCGAAATCGAAGTCCAAGGTTAAAAAATGGATAGAAGAGCCGGCAAAAGTGGCTTTTTGGTCTAGGAAGTTTTGGATGGCTTTGCTGCCATACATTCCCTTATTCCATAGTCCAATTATATTGTCAGGATTTAGCGCTTGGCCATCTTTTGTATCGGGAATCAAACCTGGATGCAAATTTAAGATTTTATTTTCATATTTTTTAATCATTTCATTCGGTATGATTTTCTTCCAACCGCAAAGGCAAATATAATCCGGCGATACTTTTTCTAAAATTGGCATCGGGTTTTCTATATCGGAAACGATGACGGAAATTTCGGCATTTATTCTTCCCTCTTTAATTGCGCTTCTGATGGCAGCCAGATTAGTTTGCGTGCCGCCTTCGTGAACTAAAATCGCTAATTTCGTTTTATTCTTTTGGGACATCGTAGTTTACTTCATTCTTACGTTCTTTTAAGTCAATCGGGTAAACGCCGGTAAAACAAGAAGTGGATAAGTGTTCCTTTGGCAAGCCGATGGATTTTATCATTCCATCAAAGGAGAGAAAGTGTAGAGAGGTAGCCCCGAGGAATTCGCGGATTTCCTCTACAGTTTTACTAGAAGCGATCAGTTGGTCTTGTTTCGGGGTATCGATGCCATAAAAATCTGGAAAGCGAATAGGCGGAGAAGAAATCACCAGGTGGACTTCTTTGACGCCGGATTTGAAAAATGTTTCCACTAATCTTTTACATGTATTTCCTCGCACGATCGAATCATCTATGACTATTATTTTTTTGTCTTTCAGAACTTGTGGCAGTGGGATGAGCTTCAGGGCGACGCTATGCCGGCGGGATTTTTGATCAGGCTCAATGAAAGTTCTGTGCACATAGCGATTTTTCACCAAAGCCATTTCGATTGGGATTCCGGAGGCCACGCTGTACCCTAAGGCGACCGGGGTAGCAGTATCTGGCACTGGCACTATGGCGTCAGCCCTGATCTTAAATTCTTTGGCCAGAGTGACGCCGAAGTTTTTCCGGACTTCATATATTAGTTTGCCGTTTAAGACCGAATCTGGCCGAGCAAAATAAACATATTCAAATATATCGTGATTTGGGGTAGGTTTTGCGAGCTGTACACTTTTTATTCCCCTCCCATTGATGACCACCATTTCCCCGGGCTCTATTTCTCTTTCAAAAGTCGCGCCGATAGTATGAAGCGCGCAGGTCTCTGACACAATGATATATCCTTCATCGATCTTTCCGAGCGCGAGCGGACGCATCCCATAAGCGTCTCGCACGGCGACTAAATTGTTTTTATCCATTATCACGAGTGAAAATGACCCAGAGAGCAAGGGAAATACTTTTTCCATAGATTCTTCGATAGAATTTCCCTCTTGAATATAATAATTAATCGCATCGGTTATCAATTCTGAATCGGATCTGTTCTGTTTCAGTATTTTGTGCGAAGCCAGAAATTCCTCCAAAAGTTTTACGCTTGGCAGGTTGCCATTGTGCGCCAGCGCAAAAGTTTCTTCTTTGTTTACTACCGGCTGAGCATGATCCAGCGCTCCTCCACCCGAAGTGGAATACCTATTGTGCCCGATGCCGATGTAGCCTTTTAAATTTTCAATATCTTTTTCTTTATAAACTTGGGCTACCAGCCCGGCGCCTTTATGAGTTCGCAGTTTGTCTCCATCATTGGTAGTGATGCCGGATGCTTCTTGCCCTCTGTGTTGCAAAGCAAACAAAGCAAAAAAAGCCAGTTTTGAAACAGGTAAATCTTTACCGTATACGCCTACGATTCCACATTTTTCTTTTAGTTCACTCATTGAAAATAATTAATTGCGTTTTTAAAAATCTGTAAGCCTTCACCCCGCCTAGTTTTCAGGCGGGGCAAGCCCTCTTTATTCTTATTCATTTGCCACAAAGGAGTCTGATGATCAAACATCGCTCTCTCCGGATGCGGCATCATCCCCAAAACTCTGCCATTATACGCTAAAACTCCGGCAATGCCAAAATCTGATCCATTTGGATTTGGTTCTAAATTTTGGAACTTGCAAATTTCCCCTCTGACATATTTAAAAGCAACATCCATATCTTTTGTATTCTTCACATAATGTCCCTCGCCGTGCGCTATTGGTAGAGATATTTTTTTTATGCCTTTTAACCACGCCGAAGCCTTGGCGGAAGTGGGCACTTCTAAATCCACCCAGCGATCGATATACTGGCCACTTTTATTGTGCGCTAGCGCTCCCGGCAGGATACCAAGATTAGTTATAATCTGAAAACCGTTGCAGATGCCTATCGTGAGAGTATCGCGTGATAAAAATTCTGCCAGTTCTTTGGTCAAATGATTTTTGAATTTGTTGGCGTAAGCTTTCCCGCTCCCGGTATCATCGCCATAGGAAAACCCTCCCGGGAAAACCAAGATTTGATATTCCGAAAGCATTTTAGGTTTCGCGATCAGGTCATTGATATGTACAATATCAGCTTTACCACCCACAGACTCAAAAGCAAATTTCGTTTCTTCTTCGCAGTTAAGTCCATAGCCGGACATTATAATGATTTTTGGTTTGGGTTTCATAATTTCCTTGTTCGCTTATTCGCGCGAATTAGAGATATCAATAAACTTCCTGCTGGTAACATTTTTCGCAATACACTATTTCTGGTCGATCTGGCGCATAAGTGGTTTTAAATTCTATTTCACACTTCTCCGCTCCGTGAAAATGATTTTCTTTGTCGCACACACATTGCCTATTCCAAAGTTTTAACGGATTTCTTTGATTAATTCTTTGATAATGCCTACAGTTCGGACACAATCTAGGTAATGGCAAATTCATTCTCTTGTAGAACTTAAATTCTTCCGGAATGATTTTGAAAGCTTCTGTGCACTGGTCTTTGCATTTACCACTGTGTTCACAGGCAATTACTTTATTCACTATATCATCCGCAACGCCTTGTATATTATCAGGTATGTCTTTATTTTCTACATCAATTTTATAATTTCTATCTTCTGTGTCTTGCCAAGAATATCCTTGTTTCAAGGCTTCTGCTTTAGTTAAAGGAAAGTATTCTTGCGCAATAGTTTCATTATAAGCAAAAGGAGAAAGTTCGGATGGAAAAAATTCTCCGTATTTATAAGTGATTCCTTTGGCATCTATATACGGCATGTCATTCATATGCTCTATGATTTTTGGCAAAAGCTTCTCGTATTCTTCTTTTGTGTATTGTTTATTTAAAATACAATATTGTTTTTTACGTAAACCTTCACAGCCAAAAATATTTGAACAATTCTCACATTCTTCATTGTAATGTGAATTCTGATTGAATAAATTTCTGACACCAAAAGCGGTATTTGATCCTCCGAAACCACTGGCAATCTCATAGAGAAGTTCGCTGTTGAAACCCTGGAATGAATTATCGTAGCAATCCTTTACATTGTTTCGGCAAAAAAATAAATATTTTGAATCTTCTGTTTGGCGAGAAGTAAAAGAATTATGAGTATTGCGGGTTTCCGACAAATCATCTCCGTCAGAATTAACGCATTTATAGATGTGAGAGTAACGACGAGGCATTTCTAATGATAGCTCTTGAAGTTTCGCAAGATTTTTTTTATGACTTTTAAAATTTCCGAGATCGTTTGATTTTATGAATTCTTGATATTTTTCTTTGGTATACGGTTCGTTAAATATATAATATTGTTTATTCACCAAACCAACGCAACCGAAACAATTTAGGCAATTTCTGCAATCTATTAAATAATAACTTTCAATGCAATCCGTACAATGATTGCTAAAGAATAATTTATTTGCGCGCTGGCATTCAAAAATCTCATAGCTTAATTCAACTTTTTCGGAAAAAGCAATATCTAAAGAATCGCGCGAGTCAAAAATTTGGTTGCCAAAATAAACTCCTTCATTTTGATTTCCGCCGAATAAAAGGTAACACTCTTTGAAATCAAGGCCATAGTTGCAATATTCGCTTCGGATAAAATTAGTTTGATGAAGATTAGCCTTTGGAACTTCAGATTGGAGAGAATGAAATTGATTGAAAAACGGAATCGAAAAATCATATTCATGCCCATAAGTCATCTGGTCCCACTTATCAGAAAGCCAACAATCATGGCAGTAAATAATATATGGGCGCTCTTTATTATATAAAGTTAAAAATGATTTAGTGCATAAGACACATTCTCTTTTATAAAAGACTCGATTATTTCTAAAAAGTAATCTTCTCTGAAATCTACAATTCGGACAAAAAGTTGGCGCGGGTACGCCCATCTTTTCATAAAATCCAAAATCATCCGGCTCGATGACGAAATCCTTTTTACAATTCATACAATTTTTTGTTTCGCTTGTTTTATTTGTCATTTTTGTGAGTTAGAAAATTTATGGTAAATTCTATGCAATTTCTTGACATTGGTTTCTAATATCTTATTCTTCCCTTCTTTGATTATGATTTTACCATTTTTTTCTATCTTCCCGAGTTTTGTAAAAGTAATCCCTTTAATTATTTTCTCAAATTTTGCGGCATTTTTTGGCGATACTGATAGTAGGATTCGTCCTTGGCTTTCAGAAAAAAGTTTTACATCTCCAGATAGAGCTTTAGACTCTATCTGGTCGAGAGAAACTTGGCAGCCGAGCATGCCTCCGACGCAGGCTTTAGCTAGAGCAATCCCGAGTCCGCCTAGGGTTACCGAAATTGAAGAAGCGATAAGTTCTTTTTGAATAGCTTTTTCTAAAGCCAGGTAAGTTTTTAAATTTTTCTCTAAATTTACTTTTGGCACATTATTTTCTGGGAGCTCATCATTTGTCTCTCCTAATAAATAAATTATATCGCCAGCTTTTTTAAATTCGGGTGAAACGGTTTTGTATAAGTCTGGCATAACACTAATGGCCGAGATGAGCAACGTGGGCGGGATAGAAATAGCGACTGAGTTGCCCTTCTCATCGTATCCCTTAAAATCATTAAACATACTGTCTTTACCGGAAATAAAGGGTGTGCCATAGCCTATAGCATAGTCGTAGCAGGCTTTTACGGCCTCTACAAGCTGGTATAGCCGTTTTGGGTCATTGGATGAGCACCAGCAGAAATTGTCCAAAATAGCGAGATGAGAGAGCGTGCCACCGCAAGCCACTATATTTCGAACGGCGGTATCCAAGGCGCAGGCGGCCATATGATAGGTGCTGATGTCGCCATACGAAGGATAAGTCGCTGACGATAAGACGACTCCTTTGTTAGAATTCAAAACCGGGTGGAAAACTTGAGCGTCAGTGTTGATTCGTCCAGTACCTGAGAGGGGTTTCAACACCGAAGACGCTTGTACTTCGTGATCGTATTGTTCAGAGATGAAAGAAAATCCGGAGATGTTTTTATCGGCCAGAAGATCTTCTAGAGTTTTTGTATAGACCTCATCCCCCGCCTTCCCCTGGAATGGGAAGGAGCTCCCTCGCCTTTCAGGAGAGGGTTGGGGTGAGGTTGCTTCCGTGTATAGATGCTGTTTTGGCAATCCATTATGCAAAAATTCCATATCTAGATCCACTATCTTTTTTCCTTGATAATTCACAACAACTTTCGGAGAATTTGTGAATTCCCCTATCACAGTCGCTTCTACTCCCCGGCTTTGCATCAGCTTTTGAAATGCCCCCCATTTGTTTTTTGGTACAGAGAGGGTCATACGTTCTTGAGATTCAGAAATCCAAATCTCCCACGGTTGAAGCCCGGGATATTTTAGTGGCACTTTATCTAAAAAAACTTTTGCGCCGCCTTGCTTGCCTCTGGCTAGGCACACTTCTTTCGCCATTTCCGCTACCGAGCAAGACAATCCTCCAGCGCCGTTGTCGGTGATGCTATCGTATAAATTCTTTTCTCGCGCTTCTTTAACTATGGCATCGCTAAGTTTCTTTTGGGTGATTGGATCGCCTATTTGCACCGCGGTTGCCGGAGAATTTGAGTCCATAATCACTGAAGAAAATGTAGCGCCGTGGATGCCATCGAGTCCGACTCTGCCGCCCACCATGACAATATAGTCTCCTGCCTTGGCCTTCTTTTCATGCAATAAGTTACTTCCAGATTTTCTAGGAATAAGTCCTACGGTGCCAGCAAATACCAAGGGTTTTCCTCTAAATCTATCGTCATATTTTACAAAACCATTAAGCGTAGGAATTCCAGAACAATTACCCCCGACATTTATTCCTTTAATTACTCCATCCATTATTCTTTTCGCCGAGAGCATGGGTTGAGTCAGGTTCTTGTCTCTGAACAACCTCTTTTGATCTTCTGGGTAGCCAAGGCAAAATCCATAAGTATTTGCCACGGGTTTTGCGCCTAAGCCGAATCCGATAGCATCCCGATTGACTCCCCCTATTCCAGTCACTGCTCCACCAAAGGGATCGAGGGCGGAAGGGCTGTTGTGCGTCTCCACTTTATGCGTAATCAAATAATCTTTATCGAAAACTATCCCGCCGGCGTTGTCGGAAAATACTGAAACACAAAAATCGTTCTTTCCCTTCTGTTTCCGGATTAAATTAGTGGCGCCTTTGATGTAAGTTTTATACAAACCGTTTTGAATATCATCGATGGGATTTGCAAAAATAGTGTGCTTGCAATGTTCCGACCAAGTCTGGGCTAAAGATTCTAATTCAATATCGGTCGGATTTCTTTTTAATTTACTAAAATATTCTTTTATGACTTGCATCGAAGACAAATCCAGCGCCAGCGGTCCTCTTCGCTTACCTACCTCATCTTGGATCCCTTCTTTGCCTATTTTAATTAATTCTTCTTCGCTTACACCAAGATCTACATTTATTACTGGTTTCTTGTTTTTTAATACTACTTTGGGAACTTGGTTGGGAAAATTGAATTTTCCGTTTCTTATTTCGCTGATATACGCTCTTTCGATTAAGGAATTGTATGCAGGAAAGGATTTTTTTTTACTAAAAAAAACCCTAGAAGTATAAACCGCAAAATTGTTGGATTTCTTTGGATGCAACAAGTCAATCGCTATTTCTTTGACCGTGTGACCGACATTATCCGTCACCCCGGGCAAAAAACCTATTTCAGTCGCATAGTTAAACTTGGAGGTTTTTTTTCCACTTGGAGGCAAGACCTCCAAGTGGTTGATAAAATATGTTTCTAGGATCGAATTGGTGAGGGCTTGGGCGAGCTTTGTGAGTTCTTCATAGGACAATTTGGAGTCAATGAGATAGGAATCTGCTCTAGTAGTCGCTTTTTTTGGCATCACATATATCCGAGAAATCATACCAACATATTACATTATTTTCATTTCTTTACCAACTTCCTCCATGATTTTTAGCGCCTGATCAATTTGCTTATGAGTATGTGCCGCAGAGATTTGAAAACGCAGTCGAGCGGCGCCTTCCGGCACTACTGGAAACCACAGTCCCACCACAAACAATCCTTTTTGTAGTAATTTCTTACTCATCTCCTGTGTTTTGGCCGCATCGCCCAGCATTACCGGCACGATCGGATGTTCGCCTGCTAAAACATTAAAACCTAATTTTTTTAGTCCATTCCTAAAATATTCTGAATTTTCTTTTACTTTATCTAAAAGTTCTGGCATATCTTTCAATAAATCAAGCGCCTTAATAGAAGCCATAACTACCGATGGAGGGATGGAATTTGAGAAAAGATAAGTGCGGGATTTCTGGCGAAGTAATTCTATTATTTCTTTTTTACCTGCCACATATCCGCCGACAGCTCCGCCGAGCGCTTTACCAAAAGTTCCCGAAAGAATGTCAATTTTGCCATGCAGGCCAAAATGCTCTGGCGTACCCGCTCCTCTCTTACCCAAAACTCCCACTGCATGCGCATCATCCACAAAGGTCAGCGCCCCATATTTTCGGGAAAGCTCTAAAATTTTCGGCAATTGCGCCAAATATCCCTCCATCGAAAAAACTCCATCTGTGACAATTATTTTAAATCTATAACCTTTATCTTCATCTTCTTTCAGCATTTTTTCTAGCGCAACCAGATCGCCATGCGGGTAAATTCGCTTTACGACATTTTCTTTCTTGCACAGCTTAAAAGCGTCAATGATACTCGCATGGTTTAATTCATCACTGTAAATGGCGACTTGCGACTTGGTAGTCGGAGTACCACTTGGTACTCCGCCGAATAAGTCAACGACGGTGGCAAAGAATCCCAGATTAGACATAAAATTCGTGGAATAAAGGATAGAATCTTCGGTACCAAGGAATTCAGCCAATTTTTTCTCCAAAGTTTTGTGTATAGTTTCGGTACCGGAAATAAATCGTACTGAAGAAAGGCCAAAACCATATTGATCTATGGCTTCGTGTGCGCTTTTTACAATTTCCGGGTGATTTGCCAGTCCGAGGTAATTGTTTGAGGCAAACATCAGAACTTTCTTGCCAGCGATAGATACTTCCGGACCTTGTGCTCCCTCCAATTCCCTTTCAATTTTAAATTTGCCTGCTTCTTTGAGCGCTTCCAATTCTTTTTTTACACTTTCAGTTAATTTTTTGGAGTACATATTTTATATTATAATAAATCCATTCTGAATTCTTTGCCGTAATCTTTAAAACCAAGCTTAGTGTACCATGCATGTAAATCGGAATTTTCGTTGCGACTGGTACAGATAAGCTTGTAGCAATTTTGTTTTTTGGCTTCAGTTATCGCAGCTTTCACTAATTTTGAGCCGACACCTTTTCCGCGTTTGCTTTCTTCCACAAAAACATTTTCTAAAAATCCAAATGGCTCTTTGTGCAGATCATTAAACATAATATAAAGATAAGCCCAACCTAAAATTTTGCCTCCTTCCTCTGCCGTGACTTTGATAGCATAACTTTTATTTTCTTTATTCAGAGCAATATTCATAATATGTATTACAATACGTATTAGTCATTAATTTTAAAAATTATTTTTGGGTTTTCATTCATCGATTTTTCAAAACTCTCCAGTGTAAAATCTTTAAATGATATTATTGTCCCCTTTCCTTTTTTTAAAATAACATTCCAAATAGCATTCGCAATGCCATTGGCTTTGTTATTTAAAATTCGCTGAGCTATTTGCCAAGTTCGGAAAATTTCACGGCCGATAATGTTGTGAATGGTCAAACCTCGCACGATTACGCGGGAAAATTTTGGAATGGTTAGGTCTCCATCTTTAATTCCAAAAAATATTAGTTTGCCTCCTCGGCGGGTGCTGTCAATCGCATTATTTACAGAAGAAAAAGCCCCTGCCATTTCCATGGAAACATCCACGCCTTTACCGTAAGTGATTTTCATTATTTGCTCAACAACTTTTTTGTCCGATTCCCAAGCTTCTTTTTTGTTTTCTTTGGTAATTAAAATAGTTTCGTGAGCGCCTAATTTTTTGGCCATTTTCAAGTTTTCAGGCAATATGTCTACAGCAATAATCTTGGCTGCGCCAAAATTTCGCGCCAGTAGGATAGAAAATAATCCAATTGGTCCGCAACCAAATATCGCCACTCGTTGTCCGCGAAAGTCCACCGCTGTTGTGGCGTGAACTGCATTACCAAATGGATCATAAATAGCGACGATTTCCGGACGCAAGCGTGTCGTATCCACTGCCCATAAATTTTTAGCTGGGACTTTTACATACTCGGCAAAAATTCCATCAATCGAAATGCCGAGAATTGATTCATTTAAACAAACATTTTGTTCACCGATTCGGCATTGGTAGCATTTTCCACAAATGATATGAGAATCTCCAGAAACCAAACTCCCCACTTTAATTTTTGCTTTGTTGTTTGGATCTGGATCATAATAAAGATTTTTTACCATGCTCCCAGCTTCTATAATTTCACCGACAAATTCATGACCGGTAATTCTCATATTTTTCTTTTCTTTTTTGAGCGACTCATGAACCAAATCTTTGAAAGCGGTTCTATACCAGAGTCCCCTGTCTGAACCACAGACGCCAGCATAGAGAACTTTTAAAATTACACAAGTTGCATCTTCCGGATTTTTTTTATCATCCAAAACTGGCATCGGCACATTGCGCATAACAAAACCGCGACTTTTTTTCCAACCGTCTTTTTTTAAATCTAGCGTCAGAGCTTTGATTGTTCTTTTTTTATTTTTTGCTTGTTTTTTGGTTGACATAATTTACTCTACGGTTACACTTTTAGCTAAATTACGTGGTCGATCTACATCGCGCCCCAAGACCACTGCTATGTGATACGCAAATAATTGCAATGGGATGGTGTTTAAAAGTGGCTCAAGCAATTCTAAAGTTTTTGGCACATATATTATATCATCTGCAAGGTCCAAAGTTTCTTTGTCGCCAATTGTGGCAATAGCCACGACTTTTGACTTTCTGGCTTTGACTTCCATTACGTTGCTTTTTATTTTGTCATACAGTTTATTTTTGGTCATAATGGCGAACACGGGAAAATCCAGAGACAGGAGAGCATTCGCTCCATGCTTCATCTCACCCGCTGGATAAGCTTCACTGTGAATGTAACTTATCTCTTTTAATTTATGAGATCCTTCCAAAGCCACCGGAAAGTTCACACCTCTGCCCAAATACAAGAAATTTTTGTAATTTTTATATTTTAAAGCCATTTTTTTAATTTTATCTGACTGGCCTAAAATCGTGTTCATTTTTTCTGGAATTTCTAAAAGAGCTTTAAGCATCTCTTTGCCATCTATAATTTTCGTATGGTTATTTATTCGGCCGAATTGAAGCGCATATAAAAGCAAAACTGCAACGGTGTTGGTGTATGCCTTGGTCGAGGCGACAGCCAATTCCGGACCTGCGTGTATATAAGTTCCCGCGCCAGTTTCCCGCGCGATTGTTGACCCGATAACATTTACAATACTTCGAACTATTGCCCCCCGCTCCTTCGCTTCGCGTAGTGCCATTAAGGTATCCAGAGTTTCTCCGGATTGCGATAATGCAAAAACTAACGTATTCGGGTCTATTACAGCATTGCGATATCTAAATTCAGAAGAGACATCAAGTTCTGCGCTTATGCCTGCCAGATTTTCAAAGGCGCATTTCCCTACCATCCCGGCATAAGAAGCCGTGCCACAGCCTATGATTATTATTCTTTTTATTTTCTTTATTTCGTCCTTATTCATGTTCAGACCTCCTAAAACAGCTGTGCCTTCCTTCATATTTGTTCGGCCTCGAATGGCATCTTCAAATACAGTCGGCTGATCGAATATTTCTTTGAGCATAAAATTCTCAAATCCGCCTTTTTCCGCTTGTTCTTTATTCCAATCAATTTGCGTAACTTTTTTGCTTACTTTTTGTTCTTTTAAATTTGAAATTTTTATATTTGTCGGAGTAATTTGCGCAACCTCACCATCGTTTAGGAATACCACTTTTTTGGTATAAGGCAACATAGGAGTGACATCACTGGCAATGTAGTTTTCGCCCTTGCCGACGCCGATAGCTATCGGGCTTCCAAGACGAGCCGCGATCAAGACATCAGGATGATCAGCATGCATCACAAGGAGTCCATAAGTTCCCCGCACATGGGCTAGGGCCTTCTGAACGGCTTTTAGCAAATCCCCTTTGTAATTTTCAAAAATTAATTTTGCCAAAACTTCTGAGTCAGTTTCTGATTCCAAATTTTGATCTTTTAACTCCTTTTTCAACTCACTAAAATTTTCGATTATTCCGTTGTGCACGATGGTAAGACGGCCCATGCCAGCAATATGCGGATGAGCATTTTGCTCTGTAACTTCACCATGCGTGGCCCAACGAGTGTGCGCGATGCCGATGTTGCCGGTTAATTTGTATTTTCTAGTTTTTTTTATCAGATTATCAACCTTGCCCGTTTCGCGTATGCGTTCTATTTTCCCATTATCTAAAATTGCTATACCGGCGCTGTCATATCCGCGATATTCTAAATCATGCAATCCATTTAGTAGGATTGGTAGCGCCTGTTTCTTGCCAATATATCCGACGATGCCACACATAGGCTACAATATAGCAAAAAATCAGAATTTAGGCTATTATTTACAAATGAAAATTACAGCAAAGAATATTGTTACTGTGGGCGGAGGCACGGGAAGTTATACTGTATTGTCCGGACTTAAAAATCTTGAGGATGTTTCTTTGAGTGCTCTAGTTTCTATGTCGGATGATGGGGGGTCTACTGGCGTATTACGAGATGAACTCGGCGTACTCCCTCCTGGAGATGTGAGGCAATGCCTCGTCGCTCTTTCTGAACATAGCGATGTGGTGCGCAATCTCATGAATTATCGATTTGAAAATGGCGGTTTGGCAGGCCATAGTTTCGGCAATATTTTTCTGGCTGCACTAGAAAAAGTCACTGGAAGTTTTGCGGAAGGGGTGGAGATCGCCTCTGAAATTTTAAAAGTGAATGGTATGGTAATACCAGTAACGAAAGACAAAGCCGAGCTGTCTATTTCTTTGTCAGATGGAAAAACATTTGAAGGAGAAAATAATATCCAAAATGCTAATTTACAAAGTGCTAGTATCAAAAGTATTTCCTATAAGAATGAAGTTTTATTAAATGAAAATGCCAGGAAGGCTATACTTAAAGCTGATTACATAATTTTGGGTCCTGGCAATTACTTTTGCTCAGTGATTCCAAATTTAATAGTGGATGGTTTTAAAGAAGCTATCAAAAAAAGCAAGGCGAAAATAATTTTCCCTATGAACCTAACGAATAAGCTTGAACATACAAGTGATTGGAAAGTGAGCGATTATGTCAAAGACATTGAAAAATATTTAAACAAGAGTGTGGATTTTATTTTAGTAAATAACGAAAAACCCAGCGGAGAACAGATAAAATTATACGAATTGGAAGAAGGAAAAGGAGTTTTGGTAGAAGATAACTTTAATGATGAAAGGGTTATTAGAGCCAAGCTTTTATCTCAAACTATCATCAAGCCTGAATATGACGAAAACATGAAAGCTACCAGAGGATTCATCCGACACGATTCAAAAAAATTAGCAGAGTGTATAAGGAAAATAATAAATACGTAATGTATTACGTAATACGATATGAAATATATTTTTGATTTTGATGATGTTTTATTTGATAATACCAAGCAATTTAAAGAGCATATGTATATGCATTTAGAGAAAGCTGGTGTGTCTCGAAAAAAGACTGAAGAATATTATAAAACAATACCTAAAAATCAATTTTGGCTGAAAACAATCCTAGCCCATTTTTCTCTAAAAGAAGATTTATATGAGACGATATTGCGAGAAAGTAAAAACTTTGTAAACGAAGAGTTAGTAAATATAATAAAGAAACTTGGGAAAAATAATTGCTATATTGTGACTCATGGATATGAAGAGTGGCAAAGAGATAAAATACAAAGAGCTGGCATTGCTCCCCTATTCTCCGAGATTATGACAACACAGGGCAGTAAAAAAGAAGCGGTAGAAGCAATATGTGCCAAACACAAAGATGAGCAAGTTGTATTTATTGACGACAAAGCCAAACATTTTGAAGATTTAGACTTCCAAAAATACCCTAACTTAAAAACTATTTTATATGATGAGCAAGGTGTGGATAAGTGAAAAGATGATTTTTATAAAAATCAGTGCAGGTTTTTATTTCAGCGTAGTCTTGAGCATTGGTGGTTCTACATCAACTGGTACGATAGTGAAGCGCAGGTGGCCGATGGTCTGATCTTGTTCGGTTTTGACATTGACTCGCCATTTGCCAGGAGCTAAGTCGGTCTTCACCGAGTAGGTTCGAAATCCCCCGTCTCTGCCGCCGACGATAGGCAGACGTATCACGCTTTCGGTCGTCCATTTATTTTTATCTTGATTATAATACTGCCACTCGTGCAGGATGGTGATATTGAGATTTTTGGGAGAAAAAATAGAGCTAAATGCATACACCGGCTTCCCCTCCACTTTTTTAAAGTTAGGATATAATCTAAAATATTTTGTCCATCCGGTATCTTCATAGGTCAGCACTAAATAACCTTCCGTATTTCTTTGCACAGAATTATATACACCGGCTTCTTTGAGCGAAAGTGGTATTGGCGGAATTAAATTTGTAAAATATAGAATATTAACTAATATAAAAATACCCGAAATTAACCATATTATTAAATTTTTACTTTCGGAAAATTTATCTTTTATAAAATAAAATAGAACTTTAAGAAAGAGCGCAATAAATATAATACTAATAAGTCCGGAGAATAAAAATATCGAAGCTCCGATTTTATGTATTACGACTGGCACTAGGAAAATGAAAAACGAATAGATAGCGAGAAAAAATAAGCTGATTTGAAAGCTAAGTCTTACATAATGTTTTTTTAAAAATTCATTAGCAATGAAAATGATGGCCAGGAGAGCAATAAACGGCCAAGCGACCAAAATATCCGCACTGCGAAAATATAAAACCAAATAGGCTGAAAAAATTCCACCGAAAGCAAATTGAAGTATGTTGACATACCAAAAATGGGCTTTACTGTTATTTTCCTTCCCTCCCCTTTTTTCGGTAATATGAATAAGCATAATAAAAATTGCAATTAAAAAAAGGTAGCTCATAATCCAAAGGTTCTCCCAAAGCGCGTCCGCTCGCTTTAGCGTGAACGCGTCAAAAACGAATCCCCCGATGAGAAACAGAGATGATATTCGATGTTCAAACCGATGGTAAAAATCGCGGACAGGTTCTATGAAACGCATATCCACATTGTAGCATTAGAAATTATTTTAAGAAAAGAAAAATTAAAAACATAACGATAAAGCCCGCGAAAATTCCAACGACTTGGCCAAAAAAAACTACAGCTTCCCTCTTGCGGTTTTCCATATATAAATTAAAGGGCTCGTATAAAAACAGAAATCCCATGATTGCCGCGGAGAAGACAAAAAGGCTCAACATCATTATCGGGATGAGAATAGTTTCTTCTGGCAGGACAGAGCCTAGAGTTTGAATGGCTAGAACTATGAAAACAATATAGACGGTGGCTACCAGGGCGCACAAAAACGGTTTCCAAAAAATCTTCATAAAATGAATCAATCACCCCGCGGCAAGCCGACGGGGTATGACCCGAGGCCTGAGCTAGGTGAGTAGTTTAAGTTGATAAGGTGTCGCCATCGTCTTTCCTTGGTTGGCGACA
>Ga0209542_10001368_pt1 | contig 57486 bp, 61 predicted proteins | sample RifCSPhighO2_01_FD_184028 | JGI IMG/M metagenome (GOLD analysis project Ga0209542, IMG submission 184028) | Soil microbial communities from Rifle, Colorado - Rifle CSP2_plank highO2_0.1 (SPAdes) (version 2) | ecosystem: Environmental > Terrestrial > Deep subsurface > Rock core/Sediment ... | reverse complement strand
GCAAGAGTTCAAGGATTCCCAGAAGATTTCAAAATTCCAACAAATAAATATCAGGCATATAAACAATTTGGGAATAGTGTTTCTGTTCCTGTTGTTGAATCAATTTTTAAAAAAATAAAAGAATCATTATCCCAAGAAAAAATAAAAGAGAGTGTAACTATAAAATCTTTTGAATTTGAAAGAGAAAGAGATTATTCAATTCAAACAAAATTAATAAATGCTTAAAATGGAAGATAAAGTTTTATGGGGTTCTGAAACAGCAAAGGGCGGTTTTAGAAATGAGGATGATGTTATTGATAAATTCAATAATTGGAAAAATGAAAAGATAGCTCAAGATTGGCTAGTTAAAATGGGCTATGTTATAAAAGAAATTGAATTTGTTAAAGCAGTTAAGATTTCTGGAAATTATAAAACAGATGTTCAAATCCAAGTTACAATAAAATTGAAAGAAGCTATTGATTGTGAAAATCTTTCAATAAAATTAGTAAGTAATCCTCAAGGATTTAATCAAATAGACAAAAGAGAAGTTGATAGATATGTTGAAATGTGGAAAATTCCTAAAGATGTCGAAGAAATATTAAGATTATTTACTGGAAAAATATCTCCAAGAAAAGATATTAAATTAAAGGATTCAAGAAGAATGTTTTTAACGGAAATGACTGAAAAAGAAAGGGACAAATTAGTGAGCTTCTTTTTTAAAAATAAAATTTTAGTCATTTCGGATATTATAAAAGGAAGAGATAAATTTTCTGCGGATTGGATGTTGGTAATTCTAAAAAAGAATAAAGAAAGCTATGAGTGGGTTTTGAAAGATATTAATTCTGTTATGAATACTTTCGGGCAAGGAAAAGTTATTGTAACAGATAGAGGGAGTTTGAGAATTGGAAAAATAACAATGCAAAGAAAAGGCGGAGATGGAGGGAGAGAATCCGCAAAAATGTTACAATTCAAGATAAACCCATGTATTCTTTTTGAAGATTAAATATAAATAACTAGGTTTTTATTATTACTCATGACAAAAAACATGAGTTCAAAAAATAATGAAAGAGAATCTGAATGGATGAATAGTTCTTTTACATTTATGGGTGTTGAGATGCTTTTACTTGGAGAAGTTCAAGCATTGGGGGAATTGGATGTTGAATTGATTGAAGAATTACATAAGATAAAAGCTAGTTCAAAATTAGAAGAGGATTTGAAGATAAAAAGAAGGTATCTTCTTCTTTCTAAACTTTGGATTTTAGGAGCTTATGAATTAATTAGATTTCTAAACGATATTGATAAAAAAAGAAATTCATTGAGTGAAAATACCAAACTAAAACTTAATGAAGTTTTAACTACCTTTACAAAAGTCAGAGTTCCTTTAGCCAAATTCCAAAAAGCAGGAAAGGATAAAACTCTATATGATGGATTGGCAGATTCTTTTATTGATTCTAATAAAGGGGTTGGATGGAAAATTTATTCTCATACAAAAACAGGACTTAAAGAAGAAACATTTTATCGTAATGATTTAGGAGATTCATTATTAGATTTATTAAAGGAAATGAAAAAGGATATTAAGAAAACTCCCCAATAATATCAAAAAAATTTGGGCGAAGCCTTTTATCCTTTGTTGGACGAAATTTTAATTTCGTGAGTTTTTCGTTGGTCGGATAAAAGAAGTTTTTCTGCCTCGCTGAAAGCGAGAGTAAATGTGCGAAGCACCAAGGCGGCTCACCTTTTATTTACAACAATTTCTACAATTTAGGGGCGGGTGGTCGGGGGAATTGAAGTGCCCTCTCTTAATTTTTGGATTTTATTTTAAAGTATAGAGAATTTGCAATTGAAACTAACGTCAGGGATATACGAAGTTTTGACCCCTCGAAAATTTCGACCTCGTGAGGATTTTCCCTCGAACCACAGTTCAGAGCTGGAAAATCAGAACAGAGCTGGAGAAATTTTCAGAGATGGGGCAAAATTTGGACGGAGAAACCTGCAAGGTTTCGTAGTCGGTTAAGCCCTGTTAAACTCGTCCGTTAGGACTTGAATTTTAGTGCAACGATGCTCGAAGAGCAAAAAATCAAAGTAATTTCAGGGGCGTATTCAATCAAGCGAACACAGTGAGCCATCAAGAATAAGTATCAAGGGGCAATTTTCAGTCGTCGTTTCGTAGGGGGGAATTCCGTCGTGTTTTTGCTTCTTTTTACAAAAAGAAGATCATTTATCCAACCAAGGTGAAATCGTATATCCTCGGTTAGTTACCCAAAAGTAAATGATTGGGCAATCAGGGAATAGATTTTGGTGTATATCTTCTCCATATGTGTTAAATATCATATTTGGAAATTCTTTGAGCAGAGCTTCTGATTCCATCTTTCTGCAAATAAAGTATCGTTTCGCTTCTTGCTTATAATCTTTTAATTCCCTGTTTCTTGATGACTTTTCTAATTCTTTATGATTTATTACGTCTCTCCATTCAGAATCTTTTAATTTCTTTAGTTTTGCGTAGATTAACTCGTCAGAGATTTTATATTTCTTCCAGATTTCGCTTAAGAAAATAGTTTTGAATCCCGCTTCTTTAAGTTTTTTTTCAATTTCTTTTAAATATAGGCTATATGCTTCTTTATTACATTTATTTAATCTTGCGTGTTCATCTGCTAAAATAAAAGTAAATTCAATTCCTGGCTTATGCAAATTCTTAATTTCAGAATTTAGGCTCTTAAGCTTGTTTATTGCATTATTATCTTTTTCATCGAATTTATGCTTGTCAGAAGCACCCCAAAATCCAACTAGAGATATTGGAGTTTTCTCTTTTATATTCTGGCATATAATATCTGCCATTTTATCTTCCATATAAGGAATATCTCTAGATATATCTCTATCGCTTAGGATTCTTAAGATTTCATCTTCTGGTCGTGGTTTTATGAATTGAGGCATATTAGATTTTATTAACCAAGGATATACTTTTTGCCACGTATGTTTTGCTCTCTTTATTCCACTTTCAGATATAGTAAGTTTTTTATTCCAAAAATGAATCAGATAATCAAACATTTCTTCATGATTAAGCATTTCTGGGAATTCCATTTTAAACTGGGCAAATGCTTCCTTCTTATTCTTTTTTATAAGATTTACAGATTCTTTAATAGATGCTAAGAATGATTTAATGGCGGGATGAAATCTCGGGTCTAGATTATCACATATTGTTACGCCTGTAAATAGATAATCTCCAAATTTCTCTTCAAATTTGTATATAATATGGCCGCCTTTCCCTATTAAGTCATACGCCAGATCAGGAGTCATAATTCCTATGTCAATTTTTCTATCTTTTAATGCCTGAGTAATTTCAGAATACTTTATTGGGATTAATTCTTTAGTTGGAAGCAGTTCTTTCATTAAAGTATTAGTTGTTGAATATTCTTGAAATGTTCCAATCCTATATTTTTCTAAATCATTTATTTGAGTTACTTTTATTGAAGGATTCAAAGTTACAGCAACAATAGGCACTTTTCCAACCAATTGTCCGATAATCTTCCCCTTAGTGGAAAAATTCTCTGTAAATGTAAAAATTGGGTCTGCTATTCCTATCTGAGCAGAACCAGATAATAAGGAATTATAAGTTAAATCATCACCGCCAGAAGTAATAAAATCTACATCTAACTTATGTTTTTTGTATATTTTTACTCTAGAAGCAAGATAAACTGGGAAATAAAGAGGAAGTCTCCCAAATTCTGCAACAAGAATTCTGATTTCATTAGTGTTTTCATCTATTTTGCTAAGTGTTTCCTTTGTGATAATTCTCTGCCAGTTATTGAAAAGTTTGTCGAATTTGAAAGTTTTGTATGCATCAAAATAAACTAATTCTTCATCAGTTAGAAACCCATACTTTTCTTTAGTTTTTTTGTCTAAACTTGCCTTTTTATAGGATAATATTTCTTTTGCAACATCTCCATCTTGAGACCTAAAATTATATCCAACATTCATCCCAGCACCATTTGCAAAAGGAACCTTGTACCTCCAAGTTATATAATCAGGCAAAAATTGTTCAGCAACTTTTCTTAAAATATATTTTGTTGTTATTTGATGATTTTCTCTTTTTACTTTAAGTTTTCCATCAATTTTCATAGCAAATTCAACAACTTTTGTATCAAAGAAAGGTGCTCTTGTTTCTAGAGCATGTTTCATACTCATTCTATCCACTCTAACATTATGACTTTTTTCTAAATCATCAGTAATCATGAAACATCCTTTATTGATATTTTCATTATTCAAACGAGAAAACTCATTATATCCTCCAAATATTTCGTCTGATGCTTCACCAACTAAAGCAATTCTATAACCTGTTCTTACTACTTCTTTTGCGAGAATATCCAACGCAAAAGATTGTCTGATTACTTGTGCCTCATACAATTCTAAATGATAAATCAATTTCTCAAATTCTTTGGCATAATCAACATTAGGGTAAACTATTTTATGTTTGTATTTATTATCTTTACATAACTTAACTGCGGCTTCATAATCAGAAGAACCAGGCATACCCAATATAAAAGCAGTAACATCTTTATGGAATCTTGTGGCTATTTCCATAATTAAACTGCTGTCCACTCCACCGCTTAGCAAAACAGCAATAGGTAAATCCGTATCTACTCTTTTTTTAACTGCTTCTACGATTAAATTCGTTAATTTAGTTTTGGCATGCTCTAAGTTTTTAATAGAATTATCATACTTTAAATCGTAATACTTTTTTAGTTTCCCATCAGCCATATAATGCCCTTTTGGAAAGATTTTCACTTCTTTGATAAAGTCAAATTGAACTAGCTGTTTTAATTCAGAACCAAAATAGAAATTGTTTTTATCAATGGCATAAAATAAGGGTTTTACTCCAAATCTATCTCGAGCGACAAAGAATTTATCTTTTTTTGAGTCATAAATTACAAAAGAAAACATCTCTGAATCAATATAATCAATTAGTTTTTCTCCAAACTCTTCATAGAGATGAGCAAGAACTTCAGTATCACAATTAGTCTTAAATTTATGACCTTTCTTTTGAAGCATTTCTTTTATTGAAATATAATTAAATATCTCCCCATTCTGAACTGCAAAAATAGTATTATCTTCATTTGATAGAGGTTGTTGTCCGTGTTCTCTATCAACAATAGGCAACCTATTTGCACCAAGAGCGCCATTACTAAATATTTTATATTCAAATATGCTCGTTCCTCTATGTTGAATTTTATCTAGAGAAATCTTTACGAAATCCTCTTTTTCTTTATAATTTCCAAATATAGCAGTTATTCCGCACATCTTAATATAATATTATCTAATTTAATTATAAACATTGCTATTTTTAAAGTCGTCGTTACGGAATTCCCCCCGTCGTTTCGTTTAGTTAAAATTGCCCCTTTCGTTAGCCCCTGAAATTATTGAATAGAACATATGACATTAAAAGATGTTTCTTGCCTAACTAAAAGCTTATCAATAAGCAAGAAATTTGGGCAAAATCCTGCAAGGATTTTCCTTTTAATGTCTGTTCAACGCCTAGAACAAAGTGAGAGCCTGCAAGTCGTGGCTCGGAGCGAAGCGGAGAGAGTTTGAGAACCTGCACTATTTTAGGGTGGGGGACGGAAGCGCGCGCTTTTTTTGTTTCTTTTTTTAGGGAAAGAAGACTCTAAACGAAAGATTTATAAATAAGATAATCTTACCAATCATATAAACTTATCAGGAGGTAAAAATGGAAAAAGTTGAAATAACAAGCGTAAGTTCAAGAGGGCAAGTTGTAATTCCCCAGAGTTTAAGAGATAAAATGAAAATTCACGAGGGAGAAAAGTTTGTTGTTATTGGGGAAGATAGTACAATTGTATTGAAAAAGTTGGAAATGCCTTCTTTTAGCGGAATAGATAAACTACTCAAAAAAACAAGAGATTTTGCTAAAAAGAAAGGAATAAAAGAGCCTGATGTAGAGAATGCAATCAAACAGACTCGGAAAAAATGAGAGCAATCATTGATACTAATGTTTTTGTCTCTGGAATTTTCTGGGAGGGAAATTTTTGTTCCCAAATAATAGACAAATGGAAAAATAAGAAATTTGAGTTAGTCAGTTCTATGGATATTTTAAAAGAATTTGCAGAAACATTAAGAAATTTCAAAATTCAAATGTCTGATGAAATGATTGAAGAATGGAGAAATTTAATCATCGAAAGTTCTGTTATTATTAATCCAAAAATAAAACTTAATGTCATAAAGGAAGATCCTGACGATAATAAATTTCTTGAAGCTGGAATAAGCGGAAATGCAGATTTAATTATAAGTCAAGATAAACATCTATTAAAATTAAAAGAATATCAAGGAATAAAGATTGTTAGCCCTGAAGAAGCATTGCTGTTGATCAAATAAGGGAAAAGTGCACTTAATTTTTTGCTTCTTTTTTTCTAAAAAAGAAGGTAAAAGATTTAAACAGGTGCAATTGAACCCTCAACAGAACCATCAGGTTTAACAAGTATAATGGAACCGAATCCTGTATCAACCCAACCTTCTTGTTCAAATTTTAAACCTCGTTTATTTAAGGTATTGATTATGCTTTTTTTAATTCGCGTATCTAGCCAAATTCCTTTTTGTATATATTTTTTATTTTTCATTTCCCATGCTGTTGTCCCAAATCTAGGAAGAGTTGTTGCTTTTTTCGCAGAAAGTTTATAATCTATGATATTAACTAGAAACTGAAATTCGGCAGGAATTAATGAAGAACCAAATGCTCCGCTTATGAAAGCAACTTTTGAACTCTTCATTCCCATGTGCATTGATAAAGCAGATAATTCTCTTTCTCCGGAATTTGTACTAAAAGGAGTTACTATTCCGCTTGCAGTTAAGGGAATTCCTTCAACAAAAATCCCTTCTCCCCAAGGAAGAGATTGAATAGAATTTGTTCCTGTGATTGCATTTCCTTCTTTATCTATAATAGAAACTTGATAACTATGGTTTCCATGAACAGATTTATTTATTTTTATTTCCTTTTGCACTTTTTCCAATATTTCATGCGCTTTCTTATTAATTAATTTTTGGATAAGGAAATTATTATCGAGTTCTTTAGGTTTAAAATTATTCACGACTTTTTCTGCTTCATTGTTAATCCTTATTAAAATTTCAAGAGCCGTGGCATCATTTGAATAATGATTCTTAAAGGAAGAAATATCTAAATTCTCCAAAGCTTTTAATGCTAAACAAACCGCTAGTCCTCCAAATGTTCTTCCAGATGTAGAATATATTTTATAATCTCTATAATTTATTTTGATTGGATTTCTCCATTTTATTTCATATTGAGAAAAATCTTTCATAGTAAGAATTCCGCCTTTCTTTTGCACTTCTTTAACAACTTTTTTAGCCCATTCCCCTTCATACATATATTTTGAGCCTTTTTTAGCAAGAGATTCAAGAACAACTGCAACTTCTGGAAACTTTAAAATCTTTCCTTTTGCAAGAGGTTTATTATTTTGAAAAAATTTTTGTTTCCCGTATTGGCTTTTTTTCAATTTTTCTTTGTTGAAGAAAATTAAATCTGCATACAAATTATTTAACTTAAAACCATTACGTGCAAGTTGGATTGCCGGCTCAAGAACTTTGTGAAAAGGCAATTTTCCAAATTTTTTAGAAATAGCTTCAAGACCTGCCGGTGCTCCGGGAACTCTTGCACCAATTTTATCTTTTTTACCAATATTCAGAGGCGTGTTAAAACCAGCATCAAGATAATAACACTTTTTTGATTTTGAACCATAAAGCAAAGCCCCTAAAGGACCTGCAAGACTTGTTACCCCTTCACCCAATACACATTCGGCGGCAGTTGTTGCTACAAAAGCGTCAAAAGCGTTTCCGCCAGAATTCAAAATTTTTTCTCCAATGCGATTAGCAATAGGATGATAACCAACAACTATTTGTTTTTTAGATGTTTTGCTCATAATAGAAATAAATAAAACCTACTAATAAAAGCTTTTGTTTTTCTGCTTGACGAAGTCAAGACAAAATGTGCGAAGCACCAAGGCGGCTCACTTTTTATTTACAACAATTTCTACAATTTAGGGGCGGGTGGTCTGGGGAATTGAAGTGTCCTCTCTTAATTTTCAGTTTTTATTTCAAAGTATAGAGAATTTGCAATTGAAACTAACATTGGGGGTAAAAGAAGTTTTTCAGCTAATTTGAAAATAGAAATGACTGAAAAATTTGGGCTAATTTCTGGTCGCTACGAAAGCGATTTGCGGAGCAAAAAGAAATTACCTCTTAATCTGCTGTTGCTTGACCTGAAGCGAAGCGGAAGGCTCGGGCTGGCACACGAAGTGCCCCGAGAGTTGAGATTTCGTTCTCAGCCGATTTCGTAGCGTAGTTGCTGAAACCCCAAACAAAAGTTTAAATACAGGTCATAACGCAAAAATATATGGCAAAAAGGAAAAGTTCAATAGAAAAAATGACTGAAGAGTTAAGAAGAGAACATGAAAATAGTCCAATCGGGAGGATGTTAAAAATGTATGAAGAAGAAAGGCAAAGATTAGAAGAGATTATGAGAAAAGAACATCCGACCTTAGATGAGATGAAATATGTTCTCTTACAAAAAGCCTTTGGTATGGAAAGCAAAAGCTCGATGTATGATGGGGAAAGAGAACTGCTTGGAGTTTATTTGGATAATGTCTCACAAAGAACAATACAAAGACATTATCGTAGATTTACCAAAGGCGAATTTGACTCTGAAGGAATAAAAAGATTATACAAATCGGCACGGGTAATTTATGACCAACATTGTAGAAAAGTTTGGAGAGAAGATTAAGTCTGTTTCAGCAATTTAGTTTAACCTTTGTTATGAGAAGTGCGAAGCATTTCTTTTCTGTTTTCTTTTTGTGAGGTTAAACTGAGCGAGAAATCAAAAGGCTGAGAATTACTTGCAACCTAAAGGGCAGGGAGCAGGGACAAAAACACCATGTCGGAAAAAAAGGGGAAAGCAAGTAACCAGAAGGGCGAAATCTCAATTTGGGCGAAGCCAAGCAACTCCATATAAAGATAATTTTATATACTTTATATGGTTATTTCCCTGTATGGGTGAACTAAATGGTATTGAAAAACTTAAAATAGAAATGAGTGCAAGAGGTTTTAGCCCTAAAACTAAGAAATCTTATACCAATATAATTGAAAACTTTGTTAAATTCAGCAATAAAGATTTATCTTTCTCAAATGAGGAAGATGTGAAAAAATATTTGGCTTATTTAAATGAAAAAGGGCAGACAAATATATCTTTAAATGTTGTAATTAGTGCGTTAAAATTTGCTTTTGGAATTTATAATAGTAAGCTTGATATTAAAAGGCCAACTAAAGAAAAAAGGCTACCTTCTGTTTTATCAAAAGAAGAAGTAAAAAAAATAATTTATTCTTTAGATAATCCCAAACATAGATTAATTCTTCAAACAATATATGGACTAGGTTTAAGAGTAAGTGAACTGCAAAATTTGAAGGTACAGGATGTTAATTTTGAGAGGAAAATTGCATTAATCAAAGAAGCTAAAGGTAAAAAAGACAGATATGTAAATCTCCCTGAAAGTTTGTCTAATGAACTAAAAAATTATATTTCCCTAAATAATAGTAAATATGTATTTGAAGGTAGAAATGGAAAAATTACAATAAAAACTATTCAGAAAATTTTTGAAAGTGCACTTAAAAAATCTGCAATTAATAAAAAAGCAAGCTGCCACACATTAAGGCATAGTTTTGCAACACATCTGCTTGAAAATGGGGTTGATATTAGAATTATCCAAAAACTTTTAGGGCATAATAAGCTAGAAACAACACAAATATATACCCATGTTTCTAATTTCCAGTTACAGAATATTAAATCTCCTTTAGATAGTTTATAAAATGCCTCCAAAGAAGAAAAATGTTGAAGATCCTGTGAAGCACTATGGTGAGCAATCAATAAGAGAGGATTTTGTTCCAGTAGATGAATCTGATTTAGCTGGAGCTGTTGATGTACTTGTAAAATCAAGAGATAACATAGAGACAATTGAAAATAAACCTTTTAACGAAAAGGTTTACAAAACGAAAGTTAAAAAAACTAAAATAAAAAATAGAAAGAAAAAGGCAACTGGAAAAACAAATGGGAAGTCATGGACTGAAAAGTTTAAACCCATGAATAGTAAGTTAAAAGATAAAGGATATATCTTAATAATAACTGAAAAACCCCAAGCAGCTCAGAAAATATCTGATGCATTGACAGAGGGCAAAGTAATTAAAAATTCTTTGGGAAATGTTCCTTACTACACTTTACAAAGAAATGGAAAAGATATTCAGGTTGTTTGTGCTGTCGGACATCTTTTTTCAATTGCACAGGTTAATGCAAGAAATAAATGGCCAACATTTGATATTCAGTGGGCTCCAAATTATTTAGTAAGAAAAAATGATTTTACAAAAAGGTATTATAATGTTATAGCAAAACTATCAAAAAATGCTTCAGAAATCGTTGTAGCTACAGATTATGATATAGAAGGTGAGGTTATTGGCATGAATATTGTCCGTTATATATGTGGTCAAAAAGATGCTGAGAGAATGAAATTTTCAACTCTTACATCTAAAGAAATCCAGGAAGCATTTGAAAAAAGAAGCAAAAGTTTAGATTGGGGGCAGGGAATTGCTGGAGAAACAAGGCACTATTTAGACTGGCTTTATGGCATTAATTTATCTAGAGCTTTAATGGATGCTATAAAGTCTACTGGTAAATTTAGATTAATGTCAATTGGAAGAGTTCAGGGTCCTGCATTACATATAATAGTAGAAAAAGAAAAAGAAATACAGAGATTTAAATCTGAGAAATATTGGCAAGTATTTTTAGATATTAGTGATAAAAAAAATGATGTTAAAGTAAAATACCAAAAAGATATAACTAATGAAAAAGATCTTTCAAAGTTTAATGGTATTGAAGGCAAGAAAGGTGTTGTTAAAACAGAGAAGAACAAACAAGAAATGCCTCCAAATGCCCCATTTGATTTAACAAGTTTACAAACAGAATCTTATAGATTGTATAAAATAAATCCGAATAAAACACTTGAAATTGCTCAAAGACTTTATCTTGGAGGAGTTATTTCATATCCAAGAACCTCAAGCCAGAAAATACCTAAAGAAATAGGTTATGATGTTATTTTAGATCGATTAAAAAAAAGATTTTCATTTGTTGACAAAGCTAAAAGAAAAACCCCTATAGAAGGTAAAAAAACAGATCCTGCACATCCATCTATATATCCTACTGGAGAGTTCCATGAATTAGAAGAAGATGATAAAAGAATCTACGAATTAATTGTAAGAAGATTTGTTAATTGTTTCTGTGAAGATGCTATAATTGACAATAAGAAAATAACATTTTCATATAATGGAATGAATTTTTATGCAAGAGGCCTTGGAATTGCAAAAAAAGGTTGGGTGGAAGTTTATCCAATAATAATAAAAGAGAATGAAATACCTGATATGGATGGAGATGCTGAGATTAAAAAAAGTGTTATAGAAGAGAAAATGACACAGCCTCCAAAAAGATATAGTCCTGCATCTATAATATCTGAGCTTGAAAAAAGAAATCTTGGAACTAAAGCAACAAGAGCAAATATTCTTGAAACACTTTATCAAAGAGGTTATATAAAAGAAAAAAGTATTGAAGCAACTTCTTTAGGATTATCTTTAATTAACACTTTAGAAAAAAATTCTCCGATAATAATTGATGAAAAACTAACGCGAGATATAGAGCTTAATCTTGAAAACATAAGAAATTCAAAAAATCCGAATAAAAGTGAAGAAAAAATACTTGATGAAGCAAAAAAGATTATTATTTCGATAGGGAAAGATTTTGAAAAAAATAAGAATAAAATAGGAGATGACCTTGTTAAAGCAACTGAAACTTTATGGGAAGCTGAAAAAAAAGATAATGAGGTAATGCCTTGTATAGAGTGTGAAAAGGGGACTTTAGGTTTGAAATATTCTAAAGAGTACAAAAGATACTTTTTAGGTTGTAGTAATTATCCTGAATGTAAAAAAACTTATTCATTACCTCCAAATTCTTTAATAAAGAAATCTGAAAAAAAATGTGAGTATTGTGGTTTTCCTATGTTAATGTCTATAAAAAAGGGTAAGAGGCCTTGGATATTTTGTTTTAATCCTGAGTGTGAATCAAGAAAAAATAAAGAAACTAAAGAATAAAATTTAATGCTTAGTTCCCGGATTTTGAATATTACTTGGTAATCTTAAAGAAGCAAATCCTTTTCTCACCGGAGGCATTTGAGAACTATTCCCGGAAGATGGTGGAAATGGTGGAGATTTTGGGCCAGATGTTGAAGACTTTGAAGGAGGTGATTTTGTATTTTGTGATTTATTCTTTCTTTTTATTATATAAAAAGTAATTACAGAAATAACTCCAATTATTATTAAAATTATTAAAATTATTAAAAGATAAAACAGCCATTTTGAGCCTTGTTCAGCAGAACTACCTGCATTATCCAGTCTTCCTTGAAGATTATTACCAAGAGTGCTACTTTGATAATCACACTGTCCAGGAATCTGCTGAGAATCTAGCCATTGGCCATTTGCACAATAAATATAATATGATCCATCACAACTTGATGTACCATCAGTACATTCTAAACTTACATTTACATTCCCATCTGTTTGATTATTTGAAAGAGGGATACATTTTCCATTTGAACATATCTTAGTTGAACCGCAGGATTGCTTTACAAAATCAACATAGTTATCATTAGAACAAAAGTATTCTATAACTTGATTTTGCTCACACTCATCTGGAAAAGATAAATCTATTAAGTCTAAAGTATAATCAACAACTCCTGAATAAGTATAATTTTTTCCATTATCACTATCATCACATATTTCATCTGGATAATTTTGATTTGAAACACAGGCTTCATTTGAACATCCAGCAGGACAATTATAGGTTACATTGTAAATATCTCCTGAAGAATCGCAAAACCATTCTAAAACCGCAGTTGAATTTGAACATGAATCTAAATAATAAGATGTTGTTGAAGAAGTTGAATTTAATACTGAAACATTACCTTTACCATATAGCCCAAATGCACTTGCTCCAAATCCATCTGTGCCTGAATCAGAATCTAAACAAGTCTGTGATTGTGTTTGTGATAAACATGTTACAGTAGTTGGATTACATCCATAAGAACATGATTTGTTTAATATTCTTGTTATATTTGAAGAATCACAACTTCCTCCAGAACAAGAAGGGGTAATTGTTTGATTGTATATATTACCTGTATAACAAACTAAAGAGTTAGATTTAGATCCGCATTCACTATTTTGCGTACATGCCGAGCCATTGATATTTTTAATACAGGCGCCACTCTGGCATGAATAATCAGTAGGGCAATCATAATCTATACTGTTAAAATTCCCGTTTGAGCAAAAAAACTCCTTAACTTTTGTATTTGTTGGACATTGATCTGTATTAGAACTCCACAAATGACCATTTCTTGTTACATTTGTATTTCCAAGCAAATAATAATTTTTGCCATCAGAGTAAGTTAAGTTAACATCTGTATCAATACAATTTAGTATTTCATAGTTATACAATTCTAAAACTTCATTTGATGTTAATGCCTTATTATATATTCTTACATCATCAATAGTGCCATTAAAATAACTGTTTTCCTGACTAGTAAGAGAATTACCTATCTTCAACTGTGAGGAAAATGACCCACTATTAGTGGTATCTTCAGCCCCTAAGGTAGCACTAACTCCATCAACATACATACTAGAATCAGTGCTGTCATAAATAACAACAATATGGTGCCAGTTTCCATCTCTTAAATCCCCAGTATTTCCAATTTTCATCTTATCATTTCCATAATAAATAATTGGTTTTCCTAAATTATTATTTCCTGAGATTGCAATACCTCTCCTATTATTTCCATTTGCAGAAGATTTTGTAAATTCAACAATAGTCATTCTTCCTTGTTCAGAAGAGGTTTTTACCCATACGCTTGCCGTATATTTGTTAATATTCAGCGAATTTGCACTAGACACTCCAATATAATCATTTACTCCGTCAAATTGATAAGACCTATTATAAACTCCATTCTGGTTTTGAGTAGCACCACTAATCGTCCCATTATTAATTCCTATAATATCATTTGCATTGTTATCTAATGTATAATAAGATATTAAGTTATTGTTAAAATCACTTACTGCATTTGCAGTAATATTTATATTTCTTGGTTGGGAAAAAAATATTGCTATTAAAAAAACAGAAGATGATACTAATATTAGTAATAATAATTTAATATAAATTATACTTCTAACCTCTCTTTTCATTTATAAATGAGATAAAATTATCTTATAAAGTTTTGTATGGATTCAGAATAAACCTCTTTTCCTTATTCCTTTATTATCAATTATAAATTCCATTTCTTTTTCTGGCAAACTTCTATGCTTTCTAAGTATAATTTTTCTTCTAGAATTATTATTCTGTAACTCAATCAAACATTTGCTCCAGTACCTTAATATATCTCCTCCAACCATATTAACATCTCTTTGTTTTCCACTTTGGAATTCTTCTTCACTTAAAAAGGAGTAATATATTTGATTTGTTATGATAATTGGTATGTTTTTGTTTCTTGCAATTTCTGCTAAAGTTCTAAGCTGTCTTGAAAGCTCAGAATTCATTTCTTTTACTTTGTTTTCTTCTTTTTCTGATAATTCTAAACGGTAAAGCATAGTCATACTGTCTACAATTATAAGGCTTACTTGTTTGTCTGATTTTATCGTTTTCAAAAGAGTATCAAATGATTTTTTTTGTTCTTCGAAATTTGTTGGTTTTAGGATAAGAATATTGCTCAATGACTCTTCTTCTCCAGAAATCTGCTTAAATCTATCTATTGAAAAACCTCCTTCTGTATCAATAAATATAACTTTATTTCCTTTTTTAGCTTGTGAAACAGCTGATAGTAAACAGAAATTTGTTTTTCCACTTCCTGCCGGGCCATATATGGTAGTTATAATATCTTTTTCATAACCTCCAAAAAGCCATTTATTCAAATCGTAAGATCCTGCAGAAATCCTTTCTTCCCTCATTAAGTTTATTGAATTGGCATATTAATAAGATTTTATATGATAATTTATACTTGGTAAAATTTATAAAACACTATTCTCTTGTTAAACAATGAGTGAACTTAGTTTTTTTAATAATATTAAATTAATGTATATTTCTCCTTCAAAGTTCTTAGGTAGAAAGTCAGATAGTAAATGGACAAAGGCCTTACTTCAATTAATATTGTTTTATATTGTATATTTAGTAATTGAGTCTTTTCTTAACTTAGTTGTTTTTTTCAAAGATAATGGGGCGGTACAGCCTATTGCTATATTATCTTGGTTATTTTTAACTTTACAGAATATAATTGGAAAAGGTTTAGTTATCTTAGTAGTTTTATTTTCAGTATCAGGAGTTATTCATTTACTCTTAAAGTTAAGCAGGGCAAAAACTAACTATAAAGAAAATGTTAAATCTGTCTCATATTCATTAATGATATGGGTAATTTATGGGTTTATAATTTTAGTAGCTTCATTTATAATACAGCTTACAATACCAATAGATCAATCATATCTGCAAGGGATACTAGCAACTTCTGATATAACAAATATTACACAACTGTACAAAGTTTACTTTAGTCAGCCTGGAGCACTTATACTTCTTATATTAGGAATTATACAAATAGTACACTTTTTCACATTTTTAATAAAAAGTACTAGTTATTTCAATAAAATAAAAACAGGGAAATCAGCTATAATCTCAATTATATCAATGCTAGTGGTTATAGCTATTTTAATGCTAATTTGGATAGGTTTTCTCTACACTAGTTTATCTAGTGGTTCTTTTAGATAGTTTTACTTAAGAAAGATTAAAAGGAAGTATAGAATAATTAATAAATAGTCTAGTCTTTTTATATAAAACACTAAGGAGTTATTTTATTATGAAAAAGGCAATAAAAATGCTGATAAATGGCACTGTTCAGGGAGTATTTTTCAGAAATTTTGTAAAAGAAGAAGCTGATAAACTTGATGTTAAAGGATTTATAAGGAATTTAGATAGTGGAAACATTGAAGTGTTTGCTGAAGGAGAGATTGAAAATGTTGATCAACTATGTAAAATATGTGAAACAGGTCCAAGGCATGCTAAAATAAAAAATGTAAGTATAAATGAATCTCCTTTTCAAGATTTCAAAGAGTTTAAAGTCCTGCACATATAAGAACACCAAGGTTTTCTTATCAACTTTCCTTTAAATGCAAGGTTATTTTATGAGCTTCTTTTAATTAAACTCAAGAAGATATTTAAATTCAGTTTTCTAAAGTAGTATATGGGACGAGAAGACCAAATCATTGAATCTAGAATTAAGAAAGTTGAAGATTTGAGAAAAGTAGGTATTAATCCATACCCAAATAAATTTGAATTTAAAAATTATGCTTCTGAATTGCAGGATAAGTATAAGAGACTGAAGAAAGAAGGGAAAACTAAAGATAAGGTTTCTGTTGCTGGAAGAGTTATAATTAAAAGAGATCTTGGAAAAATATCATTTGCTACACTACAAGATTCTTCTGGAAGAATACAATTAGTCTCCCAACAAGATGAAACTCCATCTAAAAAATTTGAGTTTTTTAAAAAATATATTGATTCTGGGGATTTTATCGGGGTGGAAGGAATTATGCTTAGAACAAAAACAGGTGAACTTTCTATATTAATTAAGAATATTGAATTACTTACAAAGTCTATACTTCCACTTCCTGAAAAGTACCATGGTTTAGTTGATGATGAAGAAAAGCTAAGAAAAAGATATCTAGACATTTTAATGAATCTGGAAATTAGAGAACTGTTTATTAAAAAACAAAAGTTCTGGCAAACAATAAGGAGCTTTCTATTAGATAAAGGATTTTTAGAGGTAGAAACTCCTGTGTTGGAAACTTCAGCTGGAGGAGCAGCAGCGACTCCGTTTAAAACACATCATAACGCTCTTGATATAGATGTTTACTTAAGAATTTCAATGGGAGAATTATGGCAAAAGAAGTTAATGGTTGCTGGTTATGGAAAAACTTTTGAAATTGGAAGACAATTTAGAAATGAAGGTATGGATATGGAACATTTACAAGATTATACTCAAATGGAATTTTATCTAGCATATGCAAGTTATAAAGATGGGATGAAGTTAGTTGAAGAAATGTATAAGAAAGTTGCAAAAGAAGTTCTAAACACCCTGAAATTTGAAACTCATGGATATAAAGTAGACCTCGGGAAAAAATGGGAAATTTATGAATATGATAAATTGATTAAGAAACATACTGGGGTTGATATTTGGAAAACTTCTGAATCTGAAATAAAGAAAAAATTAGATCAGTTAAAAGTTGAATATGATCCTAAAATGAAAAAATGGAGACTAGTAGATAGTTTATGGAAATATTGTAGAAAAAAGCTTTCAGGGCCTGGATTCCTTATTGGACAGCCTGTTGAAATTACTCCTTTAGCAAAAAGAGATTCTAAAGACTTGAGAAAAGTTGAGCAGTTCCAGGTTATAATTGCTGGAACTGAATTAGGAAATGGTTATTCTGAATTAAATGACCCTATTGATCAAGATGAAAGGTTGAAAAAACAAATGGAGATGAAGAAAGCAGGAGATAGTGAAAGTATGGATCATGATAAGGGTTTTGTGGAAGCTTTGAAATATGGAATGCCTCCAACTTGTGGTTTTGGAGTAAGTGAAAGATTATTTTCTTATTTAGTTAATCGGCCTATAAGAGAAACAGTTATATTTCCGTTGTTGAAACCTGAAGGAATTGAAGAGAATAAAAAAGAGAAAATTAAGCTATAATCCACTTATTAAAATTGTTTATTAAATTTATAACTATCTGCCCATTTTGCATATGCCTTCCATCCTTGAAAACTTTCTAACAACTTATCCTTGCTAATTAAACCTTCATTAAACATTTTAATTTTTCTTTCAATGTTTTTTATGTTTCTTTTTCTTAGTAATTTAAAATAATAAAAATTTATAAATCCAACAAAGTCAACTCCACTTGAAAGCGAAATAATCTTTGATTTGTCTGGATGCAGTTCTAACTTCAGCCCATTTTTTAAAAAGTTATTAATTTCATTTTTCCATTCTTTTAGTTGTGATTTTGAATTATGGAGAATGATAAAATCATCAACATATCTTATATAATATTTAGCTTTTAATTTATGTTTGACAAAATAGTCTAATTCATTAAGATAAATATTTGCAAAAAATTGGGAAGTTAAATTGCCTAATGGCATTCCTTTGTCTGAATGCTTCCCAACAGAATTGTTTCCTAAAATCTTTTCTATAAGACATATAACTTTTTCATCTTTTATTTTTCTCTTTATTATTTCTAATAAAATATCATTATCAACTTCTTCAAAGTAATGTTTTATATCTGCTTTTAAGCAATATCCCCTAATCTTCTATATATTTATCCAAATTTTGCGAAGCGCTGAAGGCGCTTACGACGACTACCCGACCAATAGCATTCGAACCCTGAAGGTTACCATCAACCGAGACCAAGTCTAAGTCCCAGTCCAAGCAGAACCCAGCAAGCCCTTCATCCTTTGTATATAAAGTCCTAGATCCTTTTGATTTATTTAAACCTGAAGGCAAACCTATTTCATCAACATTATCAAATTTCCAGCCATTATATTTTCCAGAAAGTCTGTCATCATGCACAGCTTTAAAATCCTCTCTTTTAACAATATCTACTCCATAACCATCTTCATCTTCTGGCAATTTAACAACATCATAACCAGTTAGCATAAAAGGAAATTCAACTCTCCCATCTACACCTTCTGTCAGCTCTGAAATTATTTTTATAAGAGGCAGGTTTCTTGTATTAGAATCTTTATTGCTCCTAACAACTAAAACTGGGCTATCAGAATAATATCTGCCTTCAACCATAGCCATAACTTCTGGTCTGCTTAAATCTCTTAAGTTAGCAACCCTTAATCCTAAAGGTCTTACTTCTGTGTCAATTCTAGCTGAAATGAAAGGATTGCTTCCTTTCATTAATTTTTCATTAGCATCGTAATCAAAAAATCCAAAACCTTCTTTGACAGCATAACATAATTCTTGGGCATCATCACCTTTAACAAAAGAAGGCATTACTTCTGGCCTTTGCCATTCAAATCTTCCAGTCAGTTTTTTTGTGTTCATATTTTTCCTAAAAACTTGGTATTTATAAACCTTTCTTTTATATAAATTTATTAGTGGTAACAGAATAAGCTGCTGTTAAACAGCAGCTTCCTTAATTTCTGAAAGAACATTTTTCTTTACAAGCATCCAGTCCAACTTAACAAGGTTTTTTACAAAATCATTATCCATATTTAACTTATAATAATCTGATTTTCCTACTTTTCTTGTTTTAATAACTAAACCAGAAGCAATAAAATTCTGGAAGAATAATTTAATTGAATTATAACTTACATTGCTTTCTTTAGCTATTTCAGTCATAGGATAATCAAAAAAACGAAATCCTATTAAAAAATCTATAACTCTAAGCTGGGGAGTGTCTCCAAATTGCATTAAAAAAAATGATTTATTTTCTTTTTGTTTCATATGGGTATTATATTTATATGATATTTAAATCTTTCTATTAAGTATATTAATATTTCAATAATAGCAACATTTAAATAAGTGGAATTTTTATATTATTATGGCAAGTGATCTTGAAAAAGCTCAACTTATGTCAATTTTAGCAAGAGGAAAAGGTAATTGGGGTGGTAAGTATGATAGAATGGAACATTTTAAGAAATTTCAAAATTTAAAGGACATAATAAAAGAACTTTCTAAGATTGGATGGGTTATAGTACATAATAAACCAAGTTATACTGGAATTTCACTAAATAATGAATATAAACAAGAAATTGTATATTTTATAGAAATGAATCTCCCTGAATTAAAGGGCATAATAAAATAAATTTATTAAGTTTATTAATAAATTATTTTTAATATAAATGATAAAAATGAGCAGACTAATAAAAGAAAATAATATTAAGAAAGCAATTGAAGAGCTCGATAAAGAAAAATCTATATCAAGTGTTTCTGCTGATGTTTCTTGATAACTTGAAAGAGTTGTTGAAGATATTTTAAAAGATGGAATAAAAAGGGGCAAAGGCAAATAACAGGAGAACTTTGCTTGGAAGGGATTTGTAAGATATAAGATTCTGAATTATGTTAAGTAAACCTTAATACTTAACATACAATTAGCAAGATTTATATAATAGTTATACATTAAAGTTATACAATGACGATTGAAGTTAAAACAAAAAAATGGGGAAATTCAATTGGAGTAGTTATACCTATAGAAACTATTATTAAATTAAATTTGAAGTCTGGAGAAGAAATCATAATAAACATTGAAAAGAAAAATAATGTATTAAAAGAAATGTTTGGTAAAGCTAAATTTAAAAAACCTGCTAAAAAAATGGTTGAAGATTTTAGAAAAGAATATGATAGTAAATGGCTAAAATGATCAAATTCTTAGATACCTATGCTCTTATTGAAATATATTTAGGTAATGAAAAATTTTCTGGTTATCTAAATGAAGAGTTTATTGTAAATGACTTAACTTTAGCAGAATATTATGGAATTTTATTAAGGGAATATGGGGAAAATGAAGCTGAATTATGGTTAAAAAAATTGCAGATATACTCAAAAAAGGTTAGTATAGAAATCCTAATTGAAGCAGTAAAGTTCAGGTATGAACATAAAAAACAAAATATTTCTTTTTTTGATGCAGTAGGATATATATTTTCTATTAAAAATGGATATTATTTTGTTACAGGAGATAAGGAATTTGAAAATATGAAAAATGTTGAGTTTAAGAAAAAGTGACTAAAATATTATGGTATCTCTACAGTTGCAAAATCAAACCCATAATCAATTCTCCCATATTCTGGTACTCTTAACACTGAACACCCTATCTCTTCTGCACCAACTATATCTTTAAAATAGTTATCTCCGACAACAAATAATTGTTCTGGTTTAATTCCATATTCATCAATAATCCCTCTAAAGTCTTTCGGACAAGTATCAAGCTTATAAAACCCATCAAAAATACCTAAACCTAAGCCTATTTTAGAAAGTGTGGCTTCCAAATCTAGTCTTAAATTATTTAAGTCAGCGTCAGAAGAAGTAACAAGAATTAAATTATTTTGTTTTACACTTACAACAAATTTCCCAAAACCTTTTATAGGTGGCAAAGCATTTTCAATATCTTCGCTATTTAAAATTGTTCCATAAACATCTAAAGCAACTATTTTTGTTTGCATAATCTTTAGAGAATTGATAGGCTTTATAAATATTACTTGTTTTTAAGATATAAATTAAAAAGAAAAGGAGGTTAAATAAAAATGTCTAAGAAAAAATTTCCAACTCTTGCAGCTATTTTATTAGCTGTTGGTATTATTTGGCTTTTAACAGAGCTTAATATAATAACAATAAATATACCTTGGATACCAATAGTATTAATAATAATTGCAATTGGATTAATTACTAATAGATATATGGGAAAATGAAGCCACAAAATTCAAAGAATTTTTGGTCCAGAAAACCAACTGGTTTTCTGGGATTAAGAAATGGTGAGTGGTTTTTAGTATTTTTCAATTTAGCTTACATATTAGCTTTCGCTTTTTATTATTTAAGTATAAAAAATTATGAATTTTTATGGTATGTTGTTGTTTTAATTTTCTTCTTTTTATTAATTGGTTTAACCCTTAGAAAAACAAATTTTGATTATCTTATTTTATGGCTTTTGAGTATATGGGGATTTTTACACATGGCTGGTGGAGGGATATGGATTGGAAATGGATTTTGGATTTTCAAAGGAAGTGGAGTTTTGTATAGCCTTGAAATAGTAAAGTTGTTTAGTATTGGAGATACAATTGTTTTAAAATTTGATCAGTTTGTACATGCTTTTGGTTTTGGGACAACGACTTTAGTTGCATATAGCTTACTTAAACCTTATTTTAACTCAAAAACAAATTATAAGATAATTTACCCTGTACTTATCGCAATTGCTATGGGTCTTGGTGCTTTGAATGAAATTGTAGAATTTGTTGCAGTTGTAGCTTTCCCGAGCACAGGAGTTGGAGGATATTATAACACTGCTTTAGATTTAGTTTTCAATATGATTGGTAGTTTTATTGCTATTTTTGTCATATATTTTTACTACAGAAGAAAAATCTATAAATAATGTTAGTCAAAAAAATCAGAAGAAAAACTATTACAAACCACCATAGCACATATGGCTCTGGATTTAGATAAGGTATACATGAGTAAAATGCACAATTTATGTTTTTGTCTGAAATGTTTATAATTCTTAAAATAATAAACAAAATTGTGACCTCTAAAATTGAAATTAATAAGGAATTTTTATTATTCTGTTTTTTGTCTTTTTTATCTCTAACTAAGTAAAATGCCAATATCCCTAGAGGTATTAAAAATAAATGTTCTAAACTTACTAATCTTGATATTAATGATGGTTCCTTAAAAAAATAATCAGCAAGCCCAAATAGAGTACTTTTTGACATCAAAAAAGAGAAAAAGTCTATATCCCATAAAATCAAAGGAATTGTTATTATGTTTAGTTGGCTTGATATTAAATAGCTTTTATTTAATAAACAACCAATGCCAATTATTATCATTCCTATGTAACAGATCCAAAATATCAAAATTGGTTCACCTTTACTGATGGCTTGAATCATAGCTAATAATCCAAAAATAATAAGAAATACTCCTAATATTTTGATAATAACTTCTTTTTTCATTAAGAAAATATACAAGAAAACTTTTTAAATAATACTTAATAAGAAATACTGGTTAATTATAAATAAAAAAATGGTGAAGAAAAATAAAACTAATTTTAATAAAAAATTTATAATTATTAGTGTTGTTATTTTAGTTCTTGCATTAATTATTATCGGATTATTAATTAAAAATAAATCCAGTTTAACTGGAGAAGTTATATCAGGTAATGTTATTGGAATAACTGGTAATGTAGTTCAGGGCGGGGAATGTGATGTTTCCCTTAATTCAGATGATGGGGAACTAGATAATAATAGATATGATGGAGTTAATGAATTTTGCCGAGATGAATCTGACCATAGTGAACCATATTGCAAGAATGGATATTGTGGAGAGTGTTATAAAGATAACGACTGCAATACTGGAGAGACTTGTAATTATTATGGAGATTGTGTTTCTTCAACTGGTGGTGGAGGAGGCAATAGCTGTGAATGGTTGTGTGACCCTTGGAGTGTTTGTTCATTACAAGGATATCAATGGAGAACATGTAATGATGTTAATAGCAATTGTAATTCTGACACAAGGCCTTTAGAACAACAAAGATGCACACCTGATCCAAATGAAGGAACTTGTTCAGATGGAATACAAAATAGAGATGAAACTGGGATAGATTGTGGAGGAAGTTATTGTGAAAAATGCTTTGGACAATGCAAAAGAAATGGGAAAAAGAAATGCGTTGATAAAGACAATGATGGCATAAGTACACAATTTGAAGTTTGCACTTATAGTTTATTTTGGGCTGGACCTTTTGATTGTAATGAAGATGAATTATGTATTAAAGGCAAATGTACATCTCATCCAACATGTACAAAATCTACTGATGGAAGCGTGAAATGTGATGTAAAACCATTGTGCCCTAAAGGACAATTAAGTAATGATGGAAAATCAATTTATGAATGTAAACCTGAAGTAAATTGTCAAAATAAAGATGATAATTATTATTGTAAAGAATCTGGAAGTACATGTTGCTTAGAAGATAAAAACAATCCAATTTATGGGTGCTGTAGCTGGGTTAATGAAGGTTTTAGAGGAAATTGTAACGATCCAAAAAATGTTAAAAATAGTGAATGTAAGGACTATCTTAACAATAAAGGAAATAATTGCAAGGCCACATTTAGTTCAGGAACAACTTGTGGTGGATGTAGTTTTGATACTATTTATTGTAATGGAGCTATTGATTTTTGTTGTGATAGTCCAAGAGAAATATGTGAAACATCTGGAATAAATAAATGCGTTCCCAAATATTGTCCTGAACCTAAAGATAATTATAACTTTTGTACAGGAGCAAATGTTGTGAGAGCTGCTTGCTGTGAAAAAGCTGAATATACTTGTGGAATAACTTCTTCTCCAGCAGGTAATGTTGGTTTTTGTGTACCTAAAGGTAGAACTTGCGATAAAAATACTCAAAACTATTGTGGAACAATAGATAGTGGAGAAAATATTTGTTGTGATGTTGGACCAGATAGTATAAAGGGAACACCCGATGATGTGGAAAAATGTGAACTTTCAACTATAGGAAATTTACCAGTATGCGTTCCAATAAATGAAAACTCTTGTGATTCAGATGGAATAGATAATATTGTTGGAAATCAAGATGATGAAAGATTATGCTCTGGAACAAAAGATAACATAAGATACAAACAATGTTGTCCAAAAACTGCGGTATGTGACAATCATCCAGGAGGATTACCATTCTGCAATTTTGTAAATATTCCAACTCAGTAGGACTAAAATCTATCAACTATTGCTAACATATTAATAGTTTCTGTATAAGCTTTCAATAAAAAAGATTTATCTCTAACTGATAACTCATTTTTATTAATCCACGGAAAATAATCTACTATTTCTTTAAGCTCTTCAATTTCTTCTTTATCAAGTTCATTGTCTTTTAATTCTGGTTTTTTATAAAATTCTAATATAAAATTTCTTTCCTTGTCTGTATATTCATCCCATTTTTCAAGAGTTTCTCTTTTTTTATCATTCGGTAAACTATTCCATGACCTTCCAAGATATCTTGTAAACTCTGAAAAATCATCTCTACTAGTATAATCAGTTGTAGTACATCCACTAGCTAAAGCTAAAATTCCTAAACCTGCACTTTTTAAAAAATCCCTTCGTGTTTGCATTTTATTTTTACCTATTTTACCTTATTTATAACTACTATTAAGTGACTAAACTAGTATTTAAAGTTTTCTATTTAACCTATAATTATGTCCAACAAACACAAAGGGTCAAATAACGAACGAGAATTATTAAAAATGTTTTCTGAAAACGGATGGAGAGCTGCGAGAGTTGCTGGAAGCGGGGTGAATGATGAAAGTCCCTGTGATATAATTGCTGGAAAAGTCGGAAAGAAACTTGCAATAGAATGTAAATCTACAAGAAAAAATATCCAGTATATAAGCAAGGATCAGATAAATGATTTTATTGTTTTTGCCAGTATGATGGGGTTAAAACCAATTATTGCTTTAAAATTTCTAAGAGAAGGTTGGTTGTTTATTGAACCTAAGAATCTCAGAGATACAGGAAACAATTGGGCTATTTCTCTTGAAGATGCTAAAAAAAGCGGTAAAAGACTTGGTCAATTAATATCATAACATTACAATAATGTTTATAATAATAAATTACAAAATGAAAAAATGGACATAAGGAGAGGATTTTATGCTATGGTTTTATCTTCAGTTATGATTATTTCTTCTAGTGGATGTGAAACTGTTAGTTATTTAGATGATACAATTAGTAATTATGTTGATAAACATGAAGACTGGACTAAAGATACAACCAGAAATCATGACAATTTTTCAGTATTCAAATTAAAAAAAGATAAAAATCCAGAACAAAAATATTAATAAATTGCTTATTCTTAAAAAAAGCATGAGATTCAAAGAGGCGTCTTTTTACAAAAAGTTAAATGACAAAAAAGTGCACTGTAAGTTATGTCCTCATAAGTGCATAATTGGTAATGGTGAAACTGGAAAATGTAAAGTAAAACAAAATGTTGATGGTAAATTAAAGGCTATGAATTATGGTAAAATTTACTTGAGCAGAACAAATTCTATAGAAGAGTTAGGCTTTTTCCATTTTCTTCCAGGTAATGAAGCTTTATTGATTTCATCAGTAGGAAATATTTTAGATAAAGAGTGGTATGAAAACGAATTAAGTGGAAAAGACGTAGATAATATTCCCACTGTAAACCAAACTCCAAGCCAAATAGGAAAAGATGTTTTGAAAAAAAAGATAAATATAATTTGTCATGGTTATAATGAACCTATGATGTCATATGAATTTGTAGACGACTTAATTACGAATAATAAATCCTTGAAACATGTTATACAAACAAATGCCTTTATTGAAGAAGACCCTTTAAAGGAGATATCTAAAAAATTAAATGGGGCTGTTGTTGAAATAAGGGGTATGACTGAAGATTTTTACAAAAATGTCTTGGATGGAAATTTAGATTCTGTCCTGAAATCAACAAAAATTCTCTATGACGAAGGAGTATGGCTAGAAATTTATATGCCAGTGATAACTGAGATACATTATAGTTTATATGATGTGAGGAAGATTATATCTTGGGTATTAAATAATCTTAGTTCAGAAGTCCCTTTACATTTTGTGTCTAAAAATTATGTTGATGAACAACTTTTGAAAAAAGCAAGAAAAATAGCTATGGATGCAGGTATGAAATATGTTTACTCACATATACCTGGATGGGAAGAAGGAGTTACTACTTTTTGTTCTGAATGCAAAAGAAAATTAGTTACTAGGGAAAATAATAATTTAATTGAAAATAACATAAAAGAAGGAAAATGTACTTGCGGAAAAAAAATTCCAGGTGTTTGGCATTAATTTTTTTAACTTTATATTTAACTATTTTAGTTTATGCTAGTGAAATTGATCTTGATTACCCTAGTATAATAAATACTGAAGATTTTAGTATTAATTTAACTTTGAAAGATTTTCCAGATGATAATTATGATATTAAAATAGATATACTTGGAAATGGGAAAAGGGTTGCTAATATTTTCGACTCTGGATCTGGTTATAAGTCTACTTATTACTATATTGACAAGGGAATTAAAAATGGTGAGATTGGGCAAAGTTTTATCTTTAAGCTAACAGAAAGTTATATTGGTAAGATTAATATTGATGTTAAAATAAGAGATTCAAAGGATAAAACTTTTTCATTTAAAGATTATTCTTCAGAAATAAATACTATTACATCAAACACCATAGACAAAAATGAAATTAAAGAAGAAAATAAAGTTGTAACAAAAGAAAAATCAGAAGAAAATCAAACTACTGGAAATCAAGAAGAAATAAATGTAGAAAGTGTAATTGAACATACACAAGATGACCAAATAAATGAAATTATATACTTAAAATCATCACCACAAGATATAAAAAACCAAGATGACAAGAGTAAAATAGAAGTTAGTAAATCAAAAAATGAAAAAATAAAAGAGTATTCTTTTTATGGATTCACTCTTTTTTTAGTCTTTATTTTAATAATACTAATATTAAAAAAACTTTAAAATGGCTCAAGAAAAACAAAAAATAAAGGTTGGATTTATAATAGAGATACTTGGACGTCCAGCAGACCACCATGTTAAATTAACAATGGAACAGTTAATTGATAGGATGGGTAATGAAAAAGGAACAAAAATATTGCAAAAAACAGTTCATGATCCTGTAGAATACAATATGGAAGGGGAAAATGAGAATAAAAAAATAAGTGTTAAACAAAAGCTTTTTACAACATTTGCAGATATTGAAGTTGAATTTGATGAGGTAGAACATTTACTTATGGCTACATTTAATTATATGCCATCCAATATAGAAATTATCTCTCCTGAGAATTTTATATTAAAAAATAATGATATTAGTGGAATACTTACAGGAATTGTAGTGAGACTTCATAGATATGATGAAATAACTAAAAAGATTTTGGTTGATAGAGAAATACTTGAAAATCAACTAAAAAGTTTGATGGAACAAACTGGTTTATCAATAAGTAATTCATCAGAACAAGAAAAAACTAATGAAATTAAAGAAGAAAAAACTAGTAAAAAATCTGGAAAGAAAAAGCAAAATTAGTAATTTCTTAATTTACCCTTAGTTTCATATCTATCTGAAAAAGACTTTGACTTATCTTTTAAAACATCTCTTGGAGTTTTTTTTGTTTTCTTTATTTTCCAAAAAAAGAAGCCAGCAATAGCAATTAATATTAAAACAATTACTACAACTGCAATCCAATTTGTTGAACTTCCAGTAGCTGGGGTAATATTTTTATTAACACATGAACCTATACAACAACTTCCATCTTTTGTAAATTCAATATTCCCAGAACATTTCTGAGAACTTGAACATGTTTTCCCATTTAAATTTGAGCATGTTCGGTTATTAAATGTTGAACTTACAGGTACTGTATCTTCTCCAATTGAGAATTCTAAATTAATAACATCAGAAAAATTAGATGTTGTAGCAGTTATTGTTCCTGAAAAATTTCCCGTTTTATCGAACAAAACACCTATTTTTATTTCTTTTTCTTCTTCCTTATCTAAACTTAAATTAGAAATTGAAATGTTAACGTACTTTTTAATATCTTTAGAAACGAAAATACTTATGTTTTCCAAGTTATTACCTTTATTCTTTATATTTGATGTATAAACATATGATTCTCCTTTTTTTAGCTGAGCATCAACACTAGTTAAAGAAAAAGAAAGTCTTTCTGTTTCATTTTTGTTTATAACATTATTTGTTTCATTTTTTATTACATAAACAGGAATATTATAAACAAAACCTGTACTTGATGTAAAAATAACCATTCCTGCATAAGTATTATCAAAATCTTGTGTATTTAGTGAAAACTTTTTATTTTCTTGTGGTGGAATTGTAAATGATTTATTTTTCTCGTTATCAGTTTCATAATAAATAGTTATTTGTTTATCAAGATAATTAGATAAAGTTAAATCCTGGCTTGAACTTGTTATAAAAGCACCTGGATTTATTGCAAAATCAGCAACACCTGAACTAACTGTGAAATTAACATCTAAGTCTTGTTTTTTATTTTGATTAAACTCTTTATAATTAACTTCATTTACTCTTAATGAATAATTTCCTTCCTGAAATGGCAATATGCCATAGATGTAATATGTTTCGTTAATTTTAACAATATCAAAAGTTATTGGGATTTGCACATGACCATTATAAAAACCTATATTTGATTTATCAATAGGTTCTGTTATAACACCAGAAATACTTGAAATAAGAGTTTCTCCTTTGTTAAAACTATTTTTATCAAGAGTTATGTTTAAAGCAGACATTAATGTAAAGCTAAATATTAGAATAAAAAATATTGCAATTCCTCTTTTCATTAAACTAATATAGAATAAGGATTAATAAATTTAATTATGCGAAAATTTATGGGTGGATATTTTGTAATCTTTTTATAGAGCATTAAAAAAATAAAAGGTCTTAGAACTAGGGCCATTCCAAAAGCAAAGCCGTTCCTGTTATCAAGGTTGTTGCCATTAACATGTAATCTGTTCCTGTTGGAATTCAGATAAGCGACAGAACTACATAGCCTCTTAACCTTTCCTAAAAAGGACTTCTAGTCAATGAGTTTTCTCAAAGGAAGCACCATCTTTTCATATTTCATAATTTATTCTTATTAAAATTATTACTTAATGTCAAGATTGTATTTTATAACATAAAATAAATTTAAATGATGTACTGGTTAATAGGCGTGTGGCCCTAGAAAGGCATTAATACCAAACTAAGACTAGATGAACAAGAATTATTTATTAATAAAACCTTCTAATTTTTTTCGACGACGCCTAAGGCGTCTGTACTACGCACCCCAAAAGCATAACCGCCCCCGTCACCAAGGCCGCCATCAACACGCAATCCGCTCCCGTAGGAATACAGACCGGCAACTCTTAATACAGGTTCCTTAACACTATCAAATCCAAAAACCTTAACTCCATTTGGATAATTTTCAGCTGAAGAAATTTCTCTTAGATTTGGTGCTGAGCTTTCACAAGTGTGCTCTAATAGCCTTGCTAAACCACTTTCAGAAAAATCTCTAGAATCTTGAAATCCATTCTTAAATGTTTCATATTCTGTATATGCAAAATCTATAAGTTCTGGTTCATTATCCTGGTAAAGCCAAATTCCATTAACTTTTTCACATTTATTCAATAAAGATTTAAGAACTGATTCATCAACTTCTTTAGTATTTGCAAAAACTCCTTCTGATGTTCTTACAATAGGTCCTACTTGTAAACAATTTGGATTAAAAATTTGTTTCTTTGCCATTTCACCAAATTTATAAGCAGCACCTGAAATAGATTCAGATGTAGTTGCCGGCACGAATGAAATATCTGGAAATCGGGTTGAATGAAAATATCTTTTTCCCATACTTTCTAAATTACTTGAATAAGAATTTGGTCCAAAAGCAGGATATCTAACAACCAATATCCCATTTTTGTGTGGAACTCTAAGTAATCTTGTTTCTAATCTTGTTTCTGGAAGTGAACTTCTTGGTTCTACATCAACTATTCCACACTCTACACTTTCCATAATTTATTAATAAATGGTCTATTTATAAAGTTTTCTCTTTGAGAAATTATGTAGTGGTAACAATGTTAAAGAATTGGGAATGGTATTGATACAAAGAAAATGGTTACTTACTCATTTCCTTTAATCTCTTAATAGTTTCTTCAAATTCTTTATCTTTTTCACCTGTTTTTCTAGGCATTGGTCTAGGTGCATTTGCTGGAAAAACTGGACGAGGATGAGTATTAGATGGATATGATGGCCTATATGATGGACCTGGAGGGAATGGCGGCCTTGTTTGGTTAGGTGCAGGTCCTTTTTTGAATCTAGATTTAAATTTGAATATAAATAACTTAAGTCTTTTTCTAAATATAATTGCAATTACTACAATAAGTATTAAGATTAATAATACCCATATCCACCATGAGCTTCCTCCAGATTTTGAAGTTACACAACAAACTTGTCCTGGAGAACATGTTAAAGTTCTATCCTGGACTTCATTACCTATACAATTACTCTGACAGGCTTCATTAGACTCAACTCCACAAGTGTATATTTCAGGTTCTGGATTTACTTTTGGTTCACAAGTTCCAATACAACAATTAAGAGTTTCAGAACTTTCTGTTAAATCTCCATTACACTGTTCATTTAACTCACAATCTTTTCCACCTAATTGTGAACATGTTGGTAGGTCTTCTGAACAACAAACTTCAAAACTTAAACATCCATTAAGTTCTGAAAATTCAATTCCTGCGCATGAAGAACTTGGAACACAAAAATGTCCTTGGGATACACAATTTTGACTTTGTATTGGAGTACATATTCCATTAAGACATTCATTACCTGAAGAACAGTCTAAATCTGATGAACATTCTCCTGTACCTCCTCCGCCACCAGAATTATCTTGCCACCCTGAATAAAGAAGAAAAGCTGTATCAATAAAATTACTATTGAAACATCCATTAGCTCCTTGAGTTTCATCTACGATATATGTCATAGCTTTATCTGCTTCATTAGAAGTTTGTCCTTGGAGTGCAAGTAAAGCTAAAGCAGTACTTTTGAATTTGCCATATGTTCCTATTTGCCAGAATTTACCGTTAAAATTATCTTGCAATATACTTGAAAGATAATCATCTTCTCTTGTTAAAACATATAAGAAAGATTCTGGGAAATATTTATCATTTTCGTCTACAGAAGCAGATAAATAAGGTAAATAAGAACTTGTATCGTGTTTTAATGAATTAAGGGATATTGTAGCCCATAAAGAACCTTCATAGTTACAAGCTCCTGCTTGTTGAAAACATTTGTATGTTATTTTCTCAGCTGTTTCACCATTGGATGATTCTGAATGGAGATTTTGAGAAACATGTATTGTTGATGATTCAGCATTTCTATAAAGCAAAGTTGTTGTAAATTCTTTATCACAAGAAATTATGTATTCATTGTTTAAACAATTTCCTGTACCGAATTTTAACCAATAACCATTTTCACTTATTGATAAACAAGAACCTGCTCCTGAAGAGACTTTTTTTGTACTTAGTATATTTACTGGATAAGAACTTGAGCTGTATTTTATTGTACATAAAGAAGCATCATTTGTATCAATCTGTAAATACCAAATTAAATCGTCAGCAACCTTGGTCTGATTTAACAACCAATTTTCAACTTTTTCTGTGTTTGCATTTGCCTGATTTAAAGCAAGCAATGCAAGGGCAGTATCTTTTAATTTACAATTAGCCTTTGGCCAGCACTCTTGGTCTCTTGAGTTTTCTAAAACTTTACTTTTACAATCTTTATAATTTCCTAATGCAAGAATAGCATATATCTGTTCTTCTGAGGTTAATTTAGAACATGAATCTCCTATTTGATCTTTTAAACATTTATAAGCATCGTCTATTTTAGATTGATTTGACGCTGCAGAAATTAATGGTAATGATAAAAATAAAATTGATAGAACTATTACAAAAGTAATCCATCTTTCTTTTTTATTCATGTTTAATAGAGTGTTGAGGAGTTTAAAAAGTTTGTTGCACATAAACCTTTCAAACTAGACTAAATTATATTGGGTAATAAAAATAAATAAAGCAAATGTAATACAAACAAATGGATTTCAATTAAATATATATAAACAAGGTAAAGATATTGTAGTTTTACAATTAAGTAAATAAGATAAAGTATAATATGTCTGAAATTAACCTATACAAAGTTTTTTAAATAACACTCCATAAATTAAATAATAAAAAGATGGTGAACAAAAATAAAACTAATTTTAATAAAAGATTATTAATTGCTATCTGTGTTATTATTTTAGTTCTTGCATTAATTATTATCGGATTATTAATTAAAAATAAATCCAGTTTAACTGGAGAAGTTATATCAGGTAATGTTATTGGAATAACTGGTAATGTAGTTCAGGGCGTGGAATGTGATGTTTCCCTTAATTCAGATGATGGGGAACTTTCAGATGATGGAGAACTAGATGATAATAATAGGCATGATGGAACTAATGAATTTTGCCGGGATGACTCAAGACATAGGGAGCCATACTGCAAAAATGGATATTGTGGAGAGTGTTATGAAAATAACGACTGCAATAATGGAGAGACTTGCAATGATTATGGAGATTGTGTAAGTGATGATGGTGGAAATTGTGTTCCGCAAACATGTCCATCTTATGGATATGAATGTGGTACTTGGTTAGATGGTTGTGGAGGATATGTTACTTGTGGATCGTGCTCAACAGGAGAAACATGCAATGCAGGTGTGTGTACAGGAAGCTCATGCAATGCATGGCTGAACTGCCTTGGAACAGAATGCGGAAATGATGGTTGTGGAGGAGAGTGCGGAGGAGGTTGTAACGAAGGATTAATTTGCAATTATGAAAATGTTTGTGTTGCTGGAGGAAATGAAAGAGGTATAAGATGCACTCCTGGAGCAACTAAATGCATAGCTAAAACTGAGAATAAAGCAGATTTTAAAGCTAAACCTGAGGATAAAACAGATTTTAAAATATGCAGAAGCAACGGATTTGGATGGGAAAAAAAGAATTGTGAAAATGGTGAAATATGCAGTCAGGGAAGTTGCATTTCAAAAGACGATGAATTAAAAAAATGTAATAAAAATACAAAGAAATGCAATGAAGATACTCCTGAAGAAGATTTTCAAATAGTATGCAAGAAAGATCAAAATTTCTACTTGAATAATATTGAGTGTGATAAAAATGAGATATGTAAGCAAGAACCAAATTTTCCAGCTTCTTGTGTGGCTGAAGAAGAAGAGATATCTGAATGTATTTATAGTAGTGACTGTCCAGAAGGCAAAGAGTGTATTAATGAAAAATGTGTAGCTATGTACCCAGATGGTCCAACATGCTTCTCTGGAAAAAATTCCGAATGTAAAGATTCTGGCACATACAAATATTGTGTTGATAATATTTGTTCAGAATGCACTCCTAAAAAAAATACTAAAACATCTGAAGGATATAGAAATCCCGACTGTAATTTCGACAAAAATGGAGGGATAGTATGTGTTACCGGAGGGATGGGTGGAGCTCTATGTTCGGTCTGTTTAACTGATAATGAATGTAAATTTTTAAGTGATTCTGGAGTTCTTCCTGGATTAAACAAATGCCAAAAATTGCCCGCACGATCGAAATGTGTGGAATGCATTAAAAATGAAGACTGTCCATCAGAACGACCATACTGTAATGACTTTTTTGGGAAATGTGATGAATGTAGGAGAAATAATGACTGTCTAAAGGGGTATATCTGTGATATTCAAATGATTAATGGTGAACCTGTATATGACAAGCCTCGAAAATGTTTCTTAGGAAATTGTAAATTTGATGAAGATTGTATTAAAATTGGAAAAAATACTTGTGTAGATCATAAATGTGAATAATAAATAATTATTTTATGAGCTTATTTTTTATTTTTCTCTTGGCTTTTTATCTTTATTTTTGTTTTTAACTTGCTTCTTCAGCAATTTCCATAGCTGATCTAAAACAGTTTTGGGAATTGGAGTTGAAATTGCAATTTCTTTTTGATTATTAAGTTTTTCAAGTTTTTCTCCTAAAGAAAGAACGAAATTATTATTCCCTAGATTAATCTGCTCTTTTGCTTCTTCAATAATAATTTCCCAATTTATTTTATCTTTCTTAACAATTGTAATGATATCATCTAAATCCTTAATTCTTGAGGTTGCACTTTTCATAATTATAATATCATGAGAATCTGCAACTTTTATTATAAGATTTTTACCAAACTCATGAACTTGTTTTGCCCTATCTTTCATTTTTTCAGAGAATGTTGAGCTAATAACTTTATTCATGAATAAATCAAAACGAGCATTATCTAATTCAAGCATAATAGGAGTATTATTCTTCAGGCCATAAACAAGAGCTGTGTCTGACTCTTTAGCCCCTAACTTTCTAAGTACAAGAATGAATTTCTCTCTATCATTTTTTTTATCAAAGACAAAATCAATATCTAGTGTTGAATCTTTGATACTTTTAAGCATCATTGCAGTTCCGCCTATTGCATAAACAATTATCTTCTTCTCAAGAATATTACCTATTTTAATGAGTATCTCTTCCTGCTGCTTTATATTAATCATTTTTTATACTCCTCTAAGTCTGCAATATTTAAAGGAATATAAATCTTCCATCTTTGTTCTATATCTTTAAAATCATCTGAAGAAAAATGCTCAACCATATATTTAAATTTTTTAGTCTTTCTTTTTTTTGCCTGATTTATGAATCTCTTGGGCATTCTTTTTACTTTTTTAACAACTCTTCTTGAAACCTCATAAAGAGCTGCAACTTCAGTTATTAAATCTTCTTTTTTTGCCAAATTATATAATAGACTCCAATTAGTTATTTTTCTAAACAAAACCAAAGAGGCAATTAAATATCTAATATCTTTCTTTTTTATTGCATAGATAAGAGTTTCTTCATAAGAAGGAATTCTTCCATGAATATAATAAGGATTAGAAGATGCAATTCCAATTGGAGCAAATTTATTAATTATTTCAGCATAGCTTGTTCTTTTCTGCTTATTGCTTAAAGATATATAGTAAAATCTCTTTTTTCCTACAACATAAGAAGTTTTAACAAATCCAAGTTTTCTTAAACGATATATAACATAAATTGCTTTAGCTCTATTTATCTTGAGTTTTTCACTAAGAGTTTCTATGGTTTCATAACCTTCAAGTGATTCTGCTAATTTCTCATACTTATTAGTTCCTTTTATCATTATTAAATGTATAATAAGTAATATATAAACTTTTCTATTAATTTATTTAATAATTAAATGTATGGACTATAATATATAAAGAAATCCTTAAATTAGCTATATTAACTATTTAAAAAGATGCTTTAGTCTAATAGAAGTCTCTCCTGAAAACTTTAAAATTTTCTTTGCATATTCACTATCAAACCTCTTTCCATAGTATTTTATTCCATTTCTAAAATATCTTAGTTCATCCATTACTTTTGCCTCTGTTTCAGAAAAACCAATCTCTTTCAAATAAGAAATTTCCGCTTCATGAGATCCTTCTCCTGAAGACTTAAACCCGTCTAAATAAAGCTTGGCTCTTATTAATCCAATCAGTATGTCATAACAGTATTCTAGTATATCATTTGAATTGTTATTACTTAACCCTATTTTATTTAGTATTTCCTTCAATGATTTTTCTTTTCTTTCAGACTCTTCAATTAAATCATTTGCTCTGGACTTATTGGCTGTTTGCTTTTTTATTATGCCTTTGTTGAGAAATTCTCTGAACTCTTTCATAATTCAATTCCCCCTTTTAATATAATTCCATTAAATATATTTTCTCTAAGATTTTTATTTATTTCTTTAAAATTTTTGTAAAAATTAATTGAAACTATTCTTTTTAATTTTTTGTTGAATTCAGATAGATCAATATTTTTTTCTTTTGCTCCAATTATCGCAATGTCTATATCTGAATTAAAAGTGTCTTCTCCAAAAGAATAACTTCCGAATAAAATTAGTGTCGATGATGGGAATTTTTCAGATAAAAATTCTACTAATCTAGATTCATAAACAACCCTTAAATTTTCAGCTCTTTTTAAGTTTAGTACATGCTTATTTTCTCTATTTAATTCAATAGACCATCTTTTAGACTCTTTATCCTTGCTTATTTTTATAATGCCTTTTTTCTCTATATATGGTAATGCTTTTGCTACTGCTGTTTGTGAAACATCAAGATATTTTGATAAATTATATGCATTAAATGACTTCCCAGCCATTAAAAATAAAAACCTTAAAATCTCTTGCTGTAATATTGTAAATTCAAGTTTATATATCTCAACCATAATTTATATGTATGAACTATAGTTTATAATTCTTTTGTTTGTCTGATTTTTTACCGCTTAATTTTCTGTCTAATTTTTCTCTTGCGACAACATAAGAAACTGGATTTTTTATTTTCTCACTTAAGTTGTCTGTATCAAAAACTCCTATTTCTTTATAGATTTCATTATCAAAGTTTGGTGGCATAACAAGAGGATGACGGGCATGCCATATTAATTGTGCTTTAATATATCCATCTTTAAGAGGAGGATTATTTTTTTTATTCCATTCTTCTATTTTACTTTCCACTTCTTCAATTGGAAATCCTAAAGATCTGAAAAAATTAAGCAAAATAAATAAGCCTCTTTTTTTTCCATCTTCCATTCCTTTTAGAATTTTTTGGATAATTGGAGGAAAATAATCATCTTTAACTTTTATCTTAGGCATTTCAAATACTTTATCTTTTCTATCAACTTGAGAGTAATCTAACTTATCTTCTTTTCTCCGAGACATATACCAATCTATTGAGCTTAAAAGTAATTCTTTAGCTTCATTTTTTTTAACTTTTGGAATAAACTCTTTAACAACAACACTAAGAGGATCTGCATCTGTTATCTCAAAATTAGATATTTTATCTTTATCAAGCACAATACTTGCTAAAGCTGTTTTTTCATGTAATGAATAAGGCATTCTAAATAAATGCCTTGGAGAAACTAACTGTAAATCTAAACCTAAAACTTTGAAAATATCAATTGATATCCTTTCACTAAAATTTTTTTTATTTTCTAAAGAATTAAGAGTACATCTTGGACAATAATAAAATTTCTGTTTTTTTGTTTCAATTAAGTCAGTTTTATTATGAATGGGGCATTTTTTATTTTTATAATTTTCATTTGAAGTTTTGAATATCTCTATATGTGGTGGAGAGCATTTATCACATCTTACAGTTACCTCAAATCTAAGATCTGCTAGGTTGTTACAATTTTCACATTTAACTCCAGAATAACCTTTAACTTTTAAAAAGTCAGACTCAGTTTCTTTAATTAAATCTTCTAAAATTGGACGAGCAAGTTCTTTTATATAACCAACTATTGCCCTTGGCCATTCTGGAAACATTGAACTGGTTTTTATTCCGTTTACATCTTCTGGAAAAGCTTCCCATGGCACTATAATATGAAAACCTTTACTACCTGAAAATTTAATTCCAATATTTTTTACTCCTCTGTATTCAAGAGCTTTTATTATAGCAATAGCTGCTTTTTTACTATAATCTATCCAATTACAGTCAATATCAATAATAAAATCCCAACCTTCCCTTAATTCACTAAGCTCTGTTTCAGGCATACCTGTCTTAAGTTGCAATGGGTCTTGCCATCTTTCCTCAGAACAATGGAAACTTGAAGCACCCTTTTTTACTAAAGCAATTATATCTGAGGGATATTGAAAACTATCCGGTCTTTTACCAAAGCTGTCAAAGTATCTTGGGGCTACCTCTCTTTTGTTTGAAAAATTAAAAAGAGCCTCAAGAACGTCTTTTCTTGAATAATAAGGCAGAGATAGTGAACTTACCTTCTCTTTTTTCATTTTATCAAAAGCCATTGTAATTTTAAATACCTTTGTTCAGTTTAGAACAATAATACTTAAAAGCTTCCGGCCATTATGAAAAAAGACTAAAATGAGGGCAAAACTAGATCATCCTAAACTACTTTCTGAGGTTGTTTCTATAATCTCAGAGTTAGTAACAGAGGTTAAGTTAAGATTCAATGAAGATGGGTTATCTATAGTTGCAATAGATCCTGCAAATGTAGCAATGGTTTATTTCAAATTACCAAGAAGTTCATTTAGTGAGTATCAGTCTGGACATGAAATTTTAGGAATTAATCTTGATAATTTTAAAGCAGTTTTACGGAGAACTAAACCTGGGAGCAGTTTAATAATGGAAAGTCATGAAACTACAATTGACTTAGATATTTTAGATAAAATAAAAAGAAGCTTTTCTCTTGCTCTTATAGAAGTTGAATCGGAAGACAAAGATCCTCCAAAATTAGAATTTCTTAGTCAGATTCAAATATCTCCAGGTGATTTTGTAGATGCTATTGAAGATTGCCTTATAGTTAGTGATGCATGTACAATGATATCTACTCCAGATAATTTTATAATTGAAGCTCAAGGGCTGAATTCAGCAAGGGCTGAATTTTCTGGTGATGAGGTAAAAATTATATCTGGAAACTCTAAGTCAAAATATAGTTTAGAATATCTTCAAAAATTCATCAAAGCCAGCAAGCTTGCTGATAAGATATTTGTTAATTTTTCAAGCGATAGCCCAATAAAATTAGAATTTAAAAAAGATACTTTTGAACTATCATTTATACTTGCTCCAAGGGTTGAAAATGAGGATTAAGGCGAGCAAAGCCTGTTTTATTATTACCAATAATACATTGTTACTTTAATTGGGCTTAAATGTAAACTCTAGAAATAATTAAAAAGGCTTTTTTTTAATTAAATATGGTGAAAAAAGAAAGTGCTAAAAGAGGATACATGACTACTGATGAAGTAAAAGAGCATCTAAAAAATAAGGCGACAACAAATACTAAAATCACTTATCTTGCAGACATTTTAACTCAGGGATTTCCAGATGGTTTTCATAATGAACCTTATTTTTATGATAAAAGTAAAAAACCTTTTTCGAGGGGTACAAGAAAAAGTATTTATAAAGTTCTTGGTGAATTATATGAACAGAAAAGTAAAAGAGTTCACTCTTTTTCAAGGATTGCAGGTGATTCTATTAGGAATCATTATTTAGATAAGGCTGAGCAATGTTATGAGAGAGCAGGAGATGAAAAAGAAATAGAACGATTTAAAGAAAGAAGAAGAAAAGTCTAACTTCTATTGTTCCTTTAATCATATCAACAACAGCAATTATTGGTTTATTAGGAGGCATATTTTTTTTATCAAATAATATAACTGGAAATGTTATTGGAAACATGACTAATTCAACTTCTAATTTCATAGGAGCAGGATGTTTAATTATTGGATTAGTTGCTGGATTCTTTTGGGTTAAGAGAAGATAAATTAATTAACTCCAACCATTTATTACTCTCCATTAATTTTATATCAGTAGCTAACTCTGATGGAGTTTTACCTTTCAAAGCTAAATGTGGTCTGATAAAATTATAATGAATTTCAAAACCTTTCATTATAGAATTTGCACTATTAACACTTCCGTGAAATCCTCTGAATGTTTTAATTCTATGTCTAACTGAATTATGTAATCTTTCAATCTTAATATTAAAACCATCTCCTTGAGAAGCATTAAGAACTTGATGATTAACTCCATATTTCTTAGTATTACTTTTCTTTTTTATTGTAAAGGTCTTTTGAACAGCCTTTGGATATGCTAACCACCCATCACTTGTAATAGTTTCTACTTGATTTTCAGTTTTCTTTTTAGCTTGACTTAAAACTCTCTTTACTTCTTTTAAATCTCTTTTCTTACTAAACTCGGAACTAACCATAAATCTTGTTTCAGTATCGATACTATCAATAAACCAACCCCTATACCTTGACTTTCTGCTTCCTATTTCCATCTCATCAATTTGCAATTCTTTACCGACATTCAATTTAAGGTTATTAGTATAATTAGAAATCAAGTTAGAATACTTAACAACCCATAAGTAAATTGTTTTATGACTTGAATTATGAGGATAAAATGCTTGTAGATGTGATTGAACTTGTCTTGTTGAAATTCCCTTAAAGAATAAATCTAAACAAAGTGTTATCTTTTCTGATTTATTTCTCATTCTGTAAAAAGGAGTTTGTTCTATGAATTTTTTACCACAAATCTTACAGAAATATCTTTGTTGCTTTCCATGAACTTCTGTCTGAAAGAAACCACGCTTGACTACTTCTTGGCTTTTACAGTTTGGACATTTTATTTCTGTTTTCATACAATAATTAGGCACCCGAACTATATAAACCTTTCGGAACCCGAAATAGTAAGATATTTAATTGTTTAATAGTAAAGTTTATATACTAAACAATTAAACAATTATTATGGAAGACAAAGTAGCATTAGACACGATTTATAATTTAAGTAGTGAGAAGCTTATAGAATACTCTGAAAGTGAAACTTTTGACAGAACTACTTGTGACCAGGAAAATATAGGAATTAGAATAGCAAGTTTTGGGACTAAAATTGGTGGCGTAATTCTTGTTGGGCAAAGAGACCTGAAACAAGGGGGAGAAATAATTGGAGTTGATGAAGATGAATTCCAGCGAACATTTTCTCAAGCTATTAATAATGTTAAACCTTCCCCATTAACTAAATCTAAGATTATTTTATATAAAGGCAAAAACTTAGGTCTTATAGAAGTTAGAGATGTTGGGGAGTTAAAGCCATGTGCTTATAAAAAAACTTTCTACGAAAGAAAAGGAGAATCATGTTTACCTTTGCAACCTGAAGAAGTAAGGCGTTATCATATTGTTTATGGGGGTGTTAATATTGAAAATTTACCAACTCATGCTACCAAAGAAGATGTTGATAAAGATGAATTAAAAAAATATTCCAAACTTCTGGTTAAAGATGAAAAAAATATCCTAGAAAGCATTACCCATAATGGTTCAATTACTATACGGGGAGTAATTGCATTATCTAAAAATCCAGTTGAATATGTTGAAGGAGCATTTATAGAAATTCAAAAGTATGAAAATGTTTTGGGTAGTTCTCCAATTCCAATCGGAACTTCAATAAAGTTGTCAAGACCTGCAGGTCTCTTAATTGAGGAAGCGACTCAAATACTTATACAAAACTTACCTATTGAAAGAAGATACGAGGGTGCTAAGATGATTGAATCCCCAACAATTCCTGTAAGTGTAATCCGTGAAGTCATTACTAACTCTGTAGCTCATAGAAATTACCGAAGTAGTGAGCACATTAGGATAAGAATATTTGCAGATTGTTTTGATATAAGCAATCCTGCAGTAGTTTCTGAAAAAATGTGGGCAGATATATTATTTAGTCATACTACATATCATCCTAATGAAGGACTTTATACATTCCTTAATCCAAAACAATTATATGAAGGTAGAGGAGAAGGTATATGGAAAATAAAAGAAGAACTTGAACGTTTACGTAAAATAGAGCCTGAATTTAAGGTAATTGGAGATTCGCCATCTTCATTCTATGTTAAAATAAGCTTGAGTTCAAAAATATCTAAAGATATAAAGATGATAAGATTATACACGATGATAAAGAAAAATAAAATAATAACCTCATCAAATGTAATGAAATATCTAGGTGTTTCAAGAGTAACTGCTTTAAAAATATTAAATGAATTGGTTAGTGCAGGGTTGTTAGAACATCAAGGAACAACAAAGACAAGCAAATACTTAGTAAAGGGAATTATTCCTTCTCAATTATAATTTTCCCTTTTTCTTCTCTAACTTTAACTTCTTTTTCTTTTAATCCTGAATTTTCAACAACTTGTTTAGGTAGATTAATTCTAAACTTAATATACTCCACATCACCAATTTTTTTGTCCAAAACTTTCATTATTTTCATAAATTAATTAGGTGCCAGAACTTTTTAAATATATCGGCACCCTAAAACTCAAAAGACAAAAAGGCCAATTAAAGTAACAATGTATACCAATAAAAATGTTTAAATACTTTGTATTATTATACATATTAGTAGTAATATTTATCTTCATATAAATAATAATATGATTATTACTATGTTTTATGATATGAATATTCATAACAATAAAATTTTAGAATTTATAAAAAAAAGTAGAGTTGTTACTAGTTCTGAAGTCGCGAAACATTTCAAGATATCCTGGAATACTGCCGACAAGTATTTATTAGAGTTAGTTGTAGATAATAAAATAGAAAGAATAAAAAAAGATGGTGTAAATTTATGGATGGTAAAATAAGAAAATGCTAAAAAAACAAAATAAGAAAGCAACTAGCGTTTTTACTTTCAGTTCTAATAATGATTTAGTAAAGTCAAAGCGCTCGCAAGTGACAATATTTGTAATATTAGCAATAATTATAGTTGTTGCAATAATACTCCTTTTTGTATTATTCAAGAAAAATGATTTGTCTATAAAACCTACCAGCTCTGATAATCCTAAAGATTTTTTGGAAAGTTGTATCCAAAGTAGTTTAGAAGAATCTGTAGATAAAATTATTACAAACTCAGGATATATACAACTTCCTCAAAAGACAAAAAGTTACAAAGGGCGAGATTTACCTTATTTATGCTATACTGGAAATACTGGGGAAAAATGTTATCCTTCGGAAGCTGTTTGGATAGAACATTTAGAAAATGAAATTCATCTTTATATGAATAATAAAGTATCTAATTGTGTGAACCAGATGAAAGCTGATTATGAATCTAAAGCTTATCAAGTAAGTGTTAATTATAAGGGGTTTGCAATAAGTTTAGTTCCTGATAAAGCTAAAGTTAGTATTGATGCAGATATAAACATAAAAAAAGCTGATGAGCAAAGAAAATTCAGTTCAGTAGAAATATCAACTTTTACTCCTTTGTATGACATGGCAATAATAATCCAAAAAATAATTTACCAAGAAGCAATATATTGTAATAGTGATTACACATTAATTATGAGAACAAATACTTGGGTTAGTATAGCCAAAGATCAAACAGGAGATGATGAAAAAGTTTACACTGTAACTGATACTAAAACTGGAAAGATAATGCAATTTGCTTTGAGAAATTGTGTACAACCTACACCTAAATAAACCTTTAGAAAAAGGCTTCCAAATGAACCTTTTAAAAAAAGGTTCTCAAAAACAATGAAAAAGGAATGAAAAATAAAAAAGAGGAAAATCAAGAGAAAGAAAAGAAATATATTGCCGTATTTGAAATAATATTATTTGTTTCTTCAATATTAGGTTTTAGTTTTATTTTATCTGGGTATCAGATAAATAATGATTTAATTAACGAAGTTGATAGTTTTTTTATTTTAATTCCTAGTGTTTCTGCACAATCACTTCCAGATTTGTCTAGTATTGGGGGAAGTTCTTTAAGCAGTTTAAGTGGAAGTGGAGGAAATGGATGTTGCTTTGATACCAATGAAGGATTGTGTACCCCAAACTCTATAAAAACTCAGTGTGAATCTAAACAAGATGGTCAATGGTTTTCTTCAACATCATGTGAAGTAAATCAGTGTGAGTTGGGATGTTGTATTCTTGGGCAAGAAGCTCAGCTAACAACCGAAAGAAGATGTGAAAAACTTGAAGAATTAAATGGAATACCTGGAAAGTTTGATTCAAGTGTAAAAGATGAATTAACATGTGTTGGATTAGCTGACAGCCAAAGTGAAGGTGCTTGTGTTATTCTTGATAGCGAAGGTGGAGAAAATACTTGTAAGTTTGGAACAAAAACTGAATGTCAATCAATAGGTGGAGAATTTTATGAAAATTATTTATGTAGTAATCCTGAATTGAAAACTAATTGTGAAAAACAAGTTAATACTAATTGTGTTGAAGGTAAAGATGAAATTTATTGGTTTGATTCTTGTGGAAATAGAGAGAATATTTATGACTCTAATAAAGATAGATCTTTTAATGATGGAAAAATTTTGAGCAAAGAAAATTCTTGTGGAGTGGGAAGTAATAATATAAGATCCCAAGGTTGTGGGAATTGTGATTATGGTGAAGGAAGTTTATGTGCTGCTTATAAGTCTGGACAAGACAAAAAGAAAACTGATGGAGATTATGTTTGTAGAGATCTAAATTGCAGAGATAAATTAAAAATCAGGACAAACGGAGAATCTTGGTGTGTTTATGATGGTAAAGTTGGAAATGGAAATGATGTTGTTGGAAGCAGGCATTTTAGAGAGTTGTGTGTAAATGGAGAAATACAAACAGAACCATGTGCTGATTATAGAAAAGAAATTTGTGTGGAAACAGGTGGATTTGGAAGTGAAATTTTAAGTGGAAATGGGTTGCTTGGTGGATTAACTGGAAATGCAATTGGAGATATTTTTGGTGGTGATTTGGGAGGAGAATTAACTGGTGGATTAGGTGGAGGTAGTAGCGGATTACTTAATGGGAATTTCCAGGGGTTTGGAAGTTTTTCTAGTCTTTCTCAAAATCCTGATCAAAGTGGAGCTTTTTGCAGACCTAATATGTGGGAAGATTGTTCTGGAAGAAATATTGCTACATGCTCTCAAAACCCTGACTGCACTCCTAAAGTAGTTTATATAGATGAGGATTTTTATTTTACTGCCTGTGTTCCACAATATCCTCCCGGAAATGAATTTGGACAAGGTGGAGCTATAACAAGTGCTGTGGGAAGTGAATTAGGGGGAAATTTAGGAGGAGGGGCACTAGGAGATGTAGGAAATTTAGGAAGTGGAGGAAGTGAAAGTCCAGGACATTTTTTTTCAAAAACATGTGTTGTAGTTTATGAAAAAAAATGTCCTGGTGGATGGGAATGTGTAAAAAACTGCGAGTGTGAAAAAATACAGTTCACACAGCAAATGAATAATTATTGCAGAACTTTAGGAGATTGCGGAGCTTATACAAATATTGCTGGAAAAACAACTGATGGTGGTTACTCAATAAAAAAAGAAGGGGGCAAGGCAAAAGAACCTCCAAGACTTATGGGTTTGGAAAAAATGTATGCAATAAATGCATTTTCTTCTGGATTAACAAGCATAACTGGAAGTGCTGATCCTGGATTTTATAATAATGTGCAAGGAATGAACCTTTTGCAAAACTTTGGAATTGAAGATATGTTTTCTGCTGGAAAGGTTAGCGCTAATGATGATCAGTTAGGAAATATGTTTTCTGGTTCAAATTTAGGTGGAACTGTTGGAGGAGCTGCTGTTGGTGCAGGTATTGGTGGAGGAATAGGAGCTGCTACTGGAGGAGTTGGAGTTGGCTTTGCTGGAGGAAGCACCCTTACTGTAATATCTCCTTTAGGGTTAGCAGCTATTGGAGCATTGGCTGTTGTTGGAATTATGTATGCATTAGGATGTGGAAAGCAAGAAGAAACAGAGATAACATTTGAATGCAAAGCATGGACACAACCTTCTGGAGGCAATTGTGATTTCTGTAATAATGATCCTCAGAAACCATGTAGCAAATATAGATGTGAATCTCTAGGATCAAATTGTAAAATAGTTAATGAAGGAACAGGTTATGATAAGTGTACTTCAATTCAGGGAGAAGATGGTCCTCCTATTTTAAGCGCTGATGAAAAAATTTTAACTGAGGGATATAAATACCAAAGTGTAAGTAATAATGGATTTGAAGTTAGAACTTCAAGCGGAGAGTGTGTAAATCCATTTTCCCCAGTAACAATTGGGATTGATACAAATGTTCTTTCATCTTGCAGATATTCAGAAGAATCTGGAGAAACATATGAAGAAATGTCTGGAAACTTCTTAGAAGGAGAAGTATTAAGTAAAAATCATACTGCACTAACATTTTTCCCAAGTGTTGATAGCATTATTGCAGGTGAAACAAATAATCCTGCAGAATTTTCTCAGGCAAGTGAAATAATAAAAAATAATCAAACAGCTTATGATTCAATACTGGATAAAGCGGGAGAAATTAACCTTTATGTTAAATGTAGGAATATGAATGGTTTAGAAAATACTGGGGTATATGAAGTAAATTTCTGCGTAAAACCAGGACCTGATTTAACTCCTCCTGTTGTTTTAGCAACTGCACCAAAATCAGATTCTTATGTTGCTAAAAATACAACTTCATGGATAACTACATTTTTTATTAATGAACCTGCAGAATGTAAATATAATACAAGTGATGTCGGATATTTTGAAATGACTAAAACATTGAATTGTAAAAATAATTTAAATGATGCAACTCTACTTGGGTATCCTTGCACAGTTGGACTTTCTTTACCTGAAGATGAAAATAAATTTTATATTAAATGCAGAGATCAGCCTTGGTTAGGGGAAGATACTAAAAGAAATATTGGGGCAGGTTATGTATATACTTTGAAAAAAACTTCAACTGATTTGACAATAAGTAGTATTTCTCCATCTGGAACAATAACAAGAGGAAGTGAAACATCTCAAGTAGATTTAATAGTCAGTACAACCGGAGGTTTTAGTTCTGGTGAAGCAGCGTGCCAGTATTCTATAAATACACAACCTTATATCACATTTGCACAAACTCTTTCAAATGAACACAAGCAGACATTTACATCGCTAAATATAGGAAATTATTCTATAGATGTAAGATGTATTGATAGTGCTGGAAATCTTGCATATGGAAATACTAACTTTAATCTTGAATTAGACACAATTCCTCCCGGAATTACAAGAATTTATTATGACTTTGGAGATTTAGTTATAGAAACAGATGAAGATGCTTCATGTGTTTACAAAAATGATTCAGTAACTTGTAATTATAATTTTGCAAATGGCACAAGTATGGATTTCGGAAATACTAAAATTCATAAAACTGTATGGAACTTAAAATCAATTTCATACATAAAATGCAAAGATATATGGAGTAATGAGCCAGATCAGTGTTCAGCAGTTGTTAAACCATATCAGGCTGCTGAATAAAAATGCAAGATATAAATATCAAAAAGTCTAAATGTTAATGTACCTTGCAAGTATAGTTTATTTGGACTTTTGGATGATCAAGATTTAACTAGACACTAAAATGTATAGTTTTCAAAAAAATCTTGACATCACAAAATGTAATTAAGTTTATAAATAAAATCCTCGTTAAAATGAAGATGATAAAAAAGGGTGATAAAAAAGCAACTCGCACTTTGACTTTTAGTTCTAATAATAATTTGGTAAAGTCAAAGCGCTCGCAAGTAACAGTATTTGTAATCATTGCAATTGTGATAGTTGTTGGAATTGTTTTATTTTTTACTATAACTCAGCAGGGTAAAAATTTAACTCAACAAGTATTTGGTAGCCAGGAAATAAATGTTGAACAAAACTTAAGAGAGTGTTTACAAAATGATGATATTAAAAATTCTATTAATAATATTTTATTACAAGGCGGAACAAATGAACCAAAGTTATACTATCAGTATCAAGGAAAACAAATAGAATATCTATGCTATACAAATCAGTATTATCAGACTTGTTATATGCAAAAACCTCTTTTAGTTTCATATGTTGAATCAGAAATAAAAAAAGCAGTTAAAGATCAGGTTGATTCTTGTGTTAAGACATTACAAGAAGATCTAACTTCTAAAGGTTATACATTAAGTAGTAGAAATTATAATTTTGAGGTTAATTTAGCTAATAAAAATGTAATAATAAAAATAAATTATGATCTTGCTGTTACAAAAGATAATACTCAAAGATTTGAGGGGTTTGAAATAAGCATTCCAAGTAATGCTTACAAATTAGTTGGATTAAGTACAAGTTTGTTAAATTATGAGGCAAGATATGGTGATAGTGATCCTTTACAATATATGATATTATATCCTGGAGTAAAAGTGGAAAAATATAAACAAGAAGATGGAACAACTGTATATATATTAACTGATAGAAATACTAATGATAAATTTCAGTTTGCTGTGAGGAGTCTGGCATGGCCACCAGGATATGGATTTTAAAATGAAAAGAAAAAGTAACATAATAACTAATACCTTAGCCGTCTATAATTATAATAATAACTTATATTTAAAACTTCCTATTCATAGTTGGGCGAGTAACATAATAGTTAATGTCCTTAGCCGTCGCCTAAGGTATCCGGGTGCAAATCTCGGCTCGTCCAACAGCGACGAATATTTAAAAAACAGGAAGATAAAAAATGAAGGAAGATAAAAAAGAAATGGTCAAAATCAAGAAAACCTTGAGTTTACCACACCTTAAAAGGTGTGGTTTGTTTAGTGGTTTTCTGGATGATCCAAAATCTAAAACCCTAAAGTTACTACCACATTCTAAAGAATGTGGTTTTAGATTTATGGACATAAATAATAAATTAAAAATAAGTGGAAATATGATTATTAAATAAGATAAATAAGAAAAAGAGATTGTGGATTTAAAATAAACCTTTTAAAAAAAGGTTCCCAAAATGAAATAAAAAATACAAAATGGGAAAGATAAAAAATGAAAGGGGGAAGAATGAAAGATAAAAAACTAAGAATATTGTACTGTATAGCCTGGGCAGTTGGGATTATTGCAGCTATAGCCTTGATATACGGTATTATTAGGGCTTTAATTTAACATGGAAAAAGAAAATAAAAAGAGGGTTATTAAAAAAGAAAGATTATTGTTAAGTATAATTACATTATCAGTATTTTTAATGTTTACATTAAGTGTTTCATTTGTTTACGCTCAAACAACATCTAGTACAACTTCTGGAGAGGTAAGTTATTGTTGTGAAAGAACTAAAGATGGAGCTTATTGTCAAAACGCTCCTTTATCAGATTGCGATGCTAGTTTAAGAAGCACCCCAACAAGTTGTGAAGCAACTAGTTTTTGTCAAAAAGGAACATGTTATGATAGTGATGAAGGATTATGTATGGAAAATGTTCCAGAAGAAGCTTGTAAACAAGCAAATGGTTTATGGAATGAAGGCACTCCTGATTCAATTCCTCAATGTTCTTTAGGATGTTGTTTAGTTGGACAGCAAGCATCTTATACAACTTTGCAAAGGTGTAAAAAAATGAGTGCTGATTTTGGGTTAATTACTGACTGGAATCCAGAAGTGCAAGATGAAGTAGCATGTATTGCTCTTGCTACTGCACAAGATTTAGGAGCTTGTGTTTATGAAAGTGAATTTGTAACAACTTGTAAATTCGGGACAAGGGGAGAGTGTGATTCTTCTAAACTAAAGGGTATAACTAATACTTCTCAGGTAGGATTTTACAAAGATTATTTATGTACAAATCCTGATTTTGGAACTGATTGCCAGCCAACAACTCAAACAATATGTTTAGAAGATAAACAAGGAGTTTATTTTGTTGATTCTTGTGGAAATGTTGCTAATATTTATGATGCTAGTAAAACAAATGATGAAGCATACTGGACAAAAGTAGTTCCAAGAGAAGAAACATGTAATGCAAATGGAAATAATGCAAACTCTAGAACTTGTGGAAATTGTAATTATCTTGATGGAAGTTTTTGTGGAAAAACTGATGGTGCAAGTGCAAAACCAAGTTATGGTGATTATATATGTAAGGATATTAATTGTAAAAAAACTTCTGATGATAAAAGTCATAAAAATGGTGAATCTTGGTGTTATTGGGATGCTGGAAAAGAAGATAGTGATGCTCCTGGAAGCAGAGCATTTAGACATATATGTTTTATGGGAGAAGAACTTGTAGAGCCATGCGCTGATTATAGACAAGAAACTTGTGTGCAAGATGATATTGATGGGTTTTCTCAAGCTGGCTGTGTTGTAAATAGATGGCAAGATTGTATTTTACAAAATAGCTCTCAAGATTGTTTAAACTTAGATAAAAGAGATTGTCAGTGGACTCCAATATTAATTGATAAAGTTAAGAAAGAAGATTTCTTAGAACAAAGTCTTGGAAGTATTAATAGTTTATTAGGAGGAATAATAGGAAATAGTGTAAAAGATGAAGGAAATAAAGATGGTAACTGGAAATGTACTCCTAAAATCGCTCCTGGATTACAATTCTGGGATCAGACAAGCTCATCACAATGTAATTTAGCAAGCCAGTCATGTTTAGTTAAATATGAAAAAGGTCTTTTGTCAAGTAATAAAAAGTGTGTTGATAATTGTGAGTGTTTAGACGAACAAACTGCATTCCAGTTTAATTTAATGTGTACAAATTATGGAGATTGCGGAGCTGATAAAAATTACATTGGAAAGTATACATCTGGAGGAGTGGAAATAACAATAAATGAAGCTGGTAAAGAAGAAACTTCATCAACAACTCAACATCAACCTGCACAGCCAGGAGGAGCTCAACAGTTTGGAGGATCACAAGGAGGAGAGTTTAGTGCACCAGATGGGCAAGGTGGAAGAACACCTGTACCTTCTGCAGATAATCCACAACCAGCTTCAAGTGGATAGTAAAGTTTATAAATAGTGTAATCACTACAAAATAATAACAAAATGAAAGGAACAATAGGAAAAACACTTGGAATGATTGCTTTAGCTACAGGTATAGCGAGTATAGGAAGTGGATGTCAAACAACACCTCAAGGTTATAATTTTGGAGCAGGAATGGTTAATCAAGCTGTTGGTTCATATATTTCTGGTCAGTTAGATCCTAAAGGAACTAATGTTACTGTTAATAATAGAGTAGTTAACTCACCAGTTGAAGCTAACAATAAATTAGATTCTATTACATATAAAAGACTAGACAATGGTCAACCAGAGAAAATATTTGGATATTATAGAGGAGTAGAAGATTTGGGAAAGGATGGAATGTATGTTAACTTTATGAAAAATGAAACAGAAGGGGTATTAATATCTGTAAATCAAGTAGTTGAAATAGTTGATAATTAATAATCATTAATTAATAAAATGGAAAGAGGAGATGTGATGAAAAAGAGGACAAGTTTATTCTTAGTATTAAATATAATTTTATCACTTATTGCATTTACATTTTTAATTAGTTTTAGTATTCCTAGTGTAAGTTCGTTAAACCCTCCTGTTGAAGGAAATGGTGGAGCAAATAAAGCACCTCCTGCACAAACAGGTGGATCTCTTTCTTCTGGAAGTGGATTTTTTCCAATTGGTCCAAACATAAAACCTGGAAGTAAAATACCTGTAGAAGGCGGAACAGCAACAATAACTGCAGTCAATCAAGAAACTGGGCAAATAACTTATGATTTAAATGGTAAATCAAGAACATCTTCTATAAATGAATTTAGAAAAGCTTCAAATGTAGCTGCTGGAAATACAAATACTGGTGACACAACACCTGAAACTGGAACATCATCAGGAGGAACTGGAAATCTTGCTTCGCTGCTTGGAGTTGAAAGTAAAGTTACTGGGAATTTAATACAAGGAGTGCAATGGGCAGGCATAGCATATTTTGTTGTACCATATATTGGAAGCTTACTTGGATTACAAGATTCAACAACTAAAGCATTACAATATGGAGTATCATCTGGATTATTTGCATATAATGCTGCTGAAGCTTTAGGCGCTTCTGAAACTGGACTTGCTCAGAGTTCTGTTGGTTCATGGATAGGAGGACATGCACCTATATTTGGAATAGGTGTTGGAATTATTGTGTTTGCTCTGACATATAAAGAAGTAAGTTATGAAAGAGTTGATTTCTCGTGTAATCCTTGGGAAGCTCCGATTGGAGGAGATGATTGTGAAAAATGTAATGATGGTTTAAATCCTTGTTCAGAGTATAGATGTAAATCATTAGGACAGGCATGTGGAATTGTAAATAAAGGAACTGAAGATGAAAAATGTGTTTGGTTAAATCCTAGAGATGTTAACTCTCCAATAATAAGAGCTTGGGATGATGCTCTTAAAGTTGAATCTACAAATAAATTAAGTTGTGAATATACTAATTTAGCTCAAAGACCTCCTGGAGGAGGAACAGAAATTGAATGTAAAGGAACTAGAAATAATTGTCTTCCTGCATTTACTCCATTTGAATTTGGAGTACAAACTAATAAACCAGCTCAGTGTAAAATAGATTTCAAACTAACTGAAGGTTATGAAGAAATGGCTTATTATTTTGGAGAGAGTAATTTATTTGATTACAACCATACTCAGAGATTAAATATTCCTAATAAAAGAGCAATTGAAGCTTTGGCAACAAGTCAAAATGATTCTTTAGATGATCAAACAGGAATATTTATAGAAAATAATAATCAGTATGATCTTTATATTAGATGTACAAGTGCAAATGGTTATTATAATCCTGATCCTTTTGTAGTTAGTTTCTGTGTTGATGATGGGCCAGATGCCACACCTCCACAAATTGTAGAAACAAGCATAAGAAATAATCAACCTGTACAATTTGAAGTTGATGAAGTTCCAATTATTGTTTATACAAATGAACCTGCTACATGCAAATGGTCTAGGACAGATCAGCAATATGACAAAATGGAAAATGATATGCAATGTGCAAAAACTATTGCTGGTATGGATGCTAATTTATTATATCCTTGTAAAGGAACTTTATCAGGATTAGAAGACAGAAAAGATAATGTTTATTATTTTAGATGCGAAGATCAACCATGGGCAAAGGAAGATGAAAGAATAAAAATGACTCAGAGTTATGTATTAACTTTGAAAGGAACTCAACCATTAAACATTAAAGAAGATTCTATTAAACCTGAATTAAATGAAGTTGTTAGTGGAGCAACATCTACAGTTCCTGTTACACTTGCACTAGAAACAGAAAATGGTTATGAAAAGGGTAAAGCAGAGTGTTATTACAGTAGTGATAATAAAAACTTTGTACCTATGCTTGAAACAAATTCATATAAACATACTCAAAGACAGGATTTGACACAAGGAAGTTATACATATTATTTCAAATGTGTTGATTTAGGTGGAAATGCGGCAACAGAGCAAACTAATTTTGAGGTATTTGTTGATACTTTTGCACCAATGGTTGTAAGAGTACTAAATGATGCTAACAGATTAAAAATAATAACAGATGAAGATTCCAGATGTTATTATTCGACCAATCAAAATACTAAGTGTAATTATGAAATTGGAAATAATTCCATAGCTCAATTAATGCCTCATGAAATACAAGATGACAAGAAAGAACATTTTGCTGCATGGAATGTTAAAGATACTTATTATGTGAAATGTAAAGATGAAAATGACAAACAGCCAGCTCCAACACAGTGTTCTATAATTGTAAAACCAGAAGATTTAACTGAAGAAGAATAAAGTTGGTGATTAGTGTAATTCGGCACTAAACTACCCTCCTTACACATATATTAAATTAATGGGTGACAAATAGAAATGCTATAACTGCTGAAACTATAATATTTAGATAAATTAAGGATTAAAAATAAAAAATTGTAATTCGGTGAGGATTTCTTACCATAAATTGAACTCTTAAAATAGTAATATTTAACTTTATCAAGGCTTTAAACACTTTCATTTTTTACCTTTACAGAACCAAAAATAAACAAAAATTAATTTTACTTAACGAACTCTACATTTTGGAAATTTCTGAAATCTTCATCCCCAGTAAGAAATTTAACATTATATCTTTTTGCAATAGTGTAGCCAATAGCATCTGGAATTGAGAGATGCTTAAACTTTATTTTCAGGTCCATTGCCTGTTTTATATCATCAATTATTAATGGAACAATATATATTTTATATTTGTCAGTTATTTTATCAGCAGTTTTCTTATCTTTTGTTTTTTTAAGATTATAATTAAGTTCAGCTATGTTAAAAATGCCAGTTATAATTTTCGTATCTATATATTTTGCATAGTCTTTATTTCCTCTCAAAATCTCAAAAAAAGCATATGTATCAAAAAAATAAGTTGGTTTATTCATCCCAAGATTCTCTATCTGATTCATCTAACATCTCCTGAGTTGATTTTTTGAATTTGAAAGTTCCAAAAGTGTCTTTTAGAGCATTTCTTTTTTTAACTATAGAAATATCTAAAACATCCCTGTCTGAAATGCCTTCTGATTTAATTTTCTCCATAGGTACAACTATGCCAAATGATCTTCCCCATCTTTTTAATTTAGCTTCTATTTCTATCATTTTAAATATATAATTATATCAATATAACCATATTTATAAATTTTTCTGCGATTAACCAAATTTATCTATCCAAATTTGTGTTTTATATATTCTATAAGCTCTCTACCAATAAGCTTAGCACTTGATGGTCCGCTTCTAATATAAAATTCTTCTTCTTTTTCATAATTTAAAAAAACAGGTTTTTTACTTGGTAAGCAATCTATTTTCAAGACATGTTTATCTTTAACTGGGAATAACTCAAATTCTATAAAAGGTATAAACTCATTTCCTATATACCTTTTAACAATATTTGTAAAGTATAACTTAAGTGAATCATTATCTCTAAAATTATCTTTTTCTAAACCACTTACATTTCCAGAATCATCAACACCTATAAGTAATATTCCTCCATCTGAATTTAGAAATGCTGTAATAGTTTTTAGTACTACATGTTCTATTTTGTTATCAGGTTCATTTGTGTGAAGATTTGTTCTTAAAGTTGATTTAAATTCTAAATTTTTGCTTTCTCCCCTTTTAATTGTTCTTAAAATTTCTTCAGAACTAGCTTCTATTGTGTCTTTTCTCTTGAAGAAAATTGGGTTTTTTTCAATAATTTTAACTATAAATTCACTCACCACTTTAACTCCTCCATCTTTCATATAATAATATCCAAAAATTGCAATTATTAATGCACCAAAAGAGTTCGAAATTATATCAAGCATAGTGTCCATTATACTTTTTTGAAGATGAAAACCTAAAAAGTAATCTAGTGAAAACTCAACTACTTCCCATAAAGAACCCATTGCAATTGTAAAACAAAATGATAAGAATGAAATTATAACAGGATTTGCTCTTATTTCTTTATCTTTATAAAATGTATAAATAACACTAAAGCCTACAAAACCTAAAAGTATTGATGCTGATATGTTAAGTAAAATATCCCACCACCATAATTCTACAAATAACCCTCTTATTTCACCTAAAAATAAAGATCCGTAAAGAAACATGACAATAATTATTTCATATAACTTCGAAATTTTAATATCAAACAATTTTGACATTATAAACGGGAAAAAGGTTGCTGCTAACCCTACAATTGAGAACAGTATAACTAATTCTCTGTGAGATGACAAAGCACCTAAAAATGCTGCAACTAGCAATAACCTAATAATATTTATAGCTATTAATCTAAATTTACCTGAAGTATTCTTTTCCATTTTATAATTAAAAAGTTTAGGTATAAATAATTATAGAATATGCAGAATAAGAAAGGTTTAATAATTCTTTTTTGTTTTTTTATAGATGAAAAAAATAAAGGTTGGTAGTAATAATTCTAAAGGTCAGATTGATATTTCTTTTGGAATGATATTTTCTTTAATATTAATAGCTGTTTTTTTAGCTGTTGCCTTTTTTGCAATAAAAGCATTTCTTGATCAAAAAAAATCAATTGATGAAGGTATAATAATAAGAGATTTACAAACAGAAGTTGATAGAATCTGGAGGAGTTCTCAAGGAGAGACTAATTACAAATTTGAGAGGAAAATTAATGAGAAAATAACTTATGTGTGTTTTTATGATAGAGATAAAACAATAAGCGGTGGATTTCAGGACATTGGAAAAGAATTAAAAAAAATTGGTAGTTCTGAAGCTAATCTTTATTTTTATCCTACAAGAGCCTCTAATCTAGAATCAGCAGAAATAAAAAATATTAATATGATTTTAAAAATGAATCCTTATTGTATTCCTACAGATAGTGGTTTTGTTGAAATAACTCTTTCAAAAGATATAGGAGAAAGTTTAGTTAATGTTACTTGATGTTAAATAAAAAAGGTAAAATGAATAAAAGGGGGTTTGAATTTTCATTTGTATGGTTATTTTCAATAGTGGTAGGTGCAATTATTATTTTTCTTGCAATTTATACTGCTACAAAACTTATAGGCAGTAATGAATATGAAATAAATACTAAAACAGCTGCTGATTTAAGAAATATTTTAAATCCTTTAGGAACTAGTTTTGAAGATTCTAAATCTGAAAAAATTGAATTAATAAAAGATACTAGGGTTTATGTGACATGTAATTCTGAAAAAGGTGGTTTTGGAGAAAATAGGATACAGTTATCAGAGAAAAGTTCTTTTAAAGACTGGTCTGAACCAGGAGGAGATGTTAATATAGAAAACCAGTATTTATTTGCTGAAAATGTAATTCAGGGTAGAACAGTTTATTTTATAGTTACTCCTTTTGAAATGCCATATAAAGTAGCTGATGTAATGTCTGCTTTTAATCAAAAATATTGTTTTGTAAACACTCCTGAAAAAATAAAAAAAGAGCTTGAAGCTTTGAAAGGAGATATATTACCTATAAACATTACTAATTCTCCAAGCCAATGTGAAAGAGATAGTGTAAGTGTTTGTTTTCAGAGTAATGGATGTGATATTAATGTTAAAGGAACCTGTACTGGCCAGGAATGTAAAGGTGATTTTTATAAGAATGGTATCGTTGAAAAAAATAATACTCAGTTGTATTATACTAGTGGTTTGTTATACGGGGCGATATTTTCCTCTCCTGAAAATTATCAGTGCAATGTAAAAAGATTAGTTAGAAAATTAGGGTATGTAAGTGAGGTTTATTCTGAAAAATCGAGGCTTTCTGCCAATAGATGCAACACTGGATTACAGCCTGATACTCTTTTGATGTCTAAACTTTCTGAAAGCTATAAAGGATTAAATGACTTGAAAATAATTGAAGTTCAATCAGGTATAATAGACACAAAAAATAATTTATTAGGAGAATGTAATTTATACTAATAGATAAAAATTAAAAAGAAAAGGTCAAAATGAATAATAAATTAAAAATAAGTGGAAATATAATTATTAAATAACTTAAATAATAAATTAATGTAAACAAGGCGAAGTTATTGTATATTTAAAATAAAAATGGAAAGGAAAGAGGAAGGCAGTAAAACAAAAAAATTAGGGCAGTTAAAAATACAGCAAATGGTTTTTATGATAATAGCTGTTGCTTTATTTTTTATTCTTGCAACTTTATTCTTTTTTGCAATTAAAACTGCAAATTTATATCAAGCAAGTATTGAGTCTGAAAGAGACAGATCA
>Ga0209542_10001367_pt1 | contig 57487 bp, 64 predicted proteins | sample RifCSPhighO2_01_FD_184028 | JGI IMG/M metagenome (GOLD analysis project Ga0209542, IMG submission 184028) | Soil microbial communities from Rifle, Colorado - Rifle CSP2_plank highO2_0.1 (SPAdes) (version 2) | ecosystem: Environmental > Terrestrial > Deep subsurface > Rock core/Sediment ... | reverse complement strand
TGATAATGCTTGCACTTGGTTTTAATTTAGTTGGCATATTTGCACGCAATAAAGTCACACTACATGCAGGGATTTTTCAAAAAATAAATTCATTTTTCCGCAAAATTGAACACAAAACTTTGACTCCACTTTTGATCGGTTTTGGTACATTCTTTTTGCCCTGCGGATTCACACAATCAATGCAATTTGTCGCTTTATCATCCGGTTCGTTTATGACGGGTATGCTCGTAATGCTTGCATTTGCACTGGGTACACTACCCGTACTTGCATTCTTGTCATTTGGCTCGGCTTCATTTGCACATAGCAAACACGCACCACTATTTTTCAAATCCGCTGGTGTGGTCGTGATTGGACTTGGGTTGTTTGCATTATTGGGCGCGTTAGCAGGTCTGGGTATCATTAAACCCCTTTTCAATATTTAATATGCTCCCGTTAGAGATTAAATGGTTAAATTTAGGTATAGGATAAAAAGTAATAAAAATGGTAAACTAAAATGTAGGTATATAAATTAACTAGCGGATTCGCCTAATATAGATTATGAAACAAAACAAAGAAAAATTATTAATTAATATAATAGTGATCACTAATTTACTTAAATTAGGCGATTCCTATCTCTAACGGGATGCAAAAATCATCTTACTTTATTATTTGTGTCGCAATAATTATCGGACTCGGTATTGTTTTTATTAGTAATTCAAAATCAAAAGATAATACAGGTAAAATAACAACAAAAAGAATTGTAGAAAGTAATAAACCAGTTGAAAATAGTGAAATCAAAGATGGTGTGCAATATATTACAATTAATGCAAAAGGCGGATATTCACCAAAAAATTCAATTTCTAAAGCTGGAATTCCAACAAAATTAATTGTAAAAACAAATGGCACATATGATTGTTCAGCGGCACTAGTAATTCGTTCAATAGGTTTTCAAAAAATTCTTTCACAAACTGGAGAAGAAATTATAGATTTGGGTATACCCAAAAAGGGTGAAAGTTTTCAGGGTTTGTGTAGTATGGGTATGTATAACTTTTTAATTGAATTTATATAAAGATTGTCTAAATATTAAATTTGTGTTAGTATCAAACACATGATTACATTAAACGCACAAAAGCGAAGTAAAACCGATGATGTGAAAGATATCCGTAAAAACGGATCAATTCCATCTGTAGTTTATGGCGCTGGCGTAGAGAATACACCAATCTCTGTCCCAGCTATCGACTTCAAAAAAATTTATAAACAAGCTGGGGAAACAACAGCAATTCATCTTGATATTAGTGGTAAAGTTGTTCCAGTATTAATACATGAGATTCAATTAGACCCAATTCGTGGGTTTGCATTACATGTAGACTTTTTAGCAGTTGATATGAAAAAAACTATCAATGCACATGTTCCACTTGAATTTATTGGTGTATCAGAAGCTATTAAAAGTGGTCTTGGAGTTTTAGTTAAAGTTTTACATGAATTAGAAGTAACAGCATTACCTGCCGATATGCCACATAGTTTGCAAGCTGATATTTCAAAACTTGTGACTTTAGAAGATAATATTTTTGCGAGTGACATTGTATTACCAAAAGGTGTAATATTGGCAGGTGTTAGTGATGAAGTTGTCGCTGCAATAACAGAGGTTCATGAAGAAAAAGAAGCTGAACCGGCTTTGGATTTATCTGCTATTGAAGTTGAAAAAAAGGGTAAAAAAGAAGAAGAGACAGGCGACTCAACATCTTAATTGTCAACACAAAATTAAAGAAAAATCGTGCTATACTATATGTATGGTACGATTTTTTAAATTGCATAGTTTTTTTATTATTTTTTTACTAATATTTGGGTTTTTAGTACCTGGAATATTTTATATTGTTGATGCACAATCAAATATTATAGAAACAGAGCAAAGTAAAAGAACTGCATTAGAGCAAGAATTAATTGCACTTGAAAAAGAATTAGCAGAAATAACAAATCAATTACAAAACCAAAAAGGTCAATCCGCATCACTTAAAAGAGATATTGATATATTAAATACAAAAATAAATCAATCTAAATTAGATATTCGTGCTAAAAATGTTTTAATTGAAAAATTGGGTGGCGAAATTGATACAAAAAATCAAAAAATTTACTCATTAGCTGAAAAAATAGAAAGAGAAAGAGAATCTCTTGCACAACTTCTTCGTAAATCATATGAGCTTCAAGATGAAACATCATTTGTTCATGTTCTTATGTCTGATCAAACACTTTCTGATTTTTATCAAGATTTAGATGATTTTAATAGTATTAAAGATGCAATACAAGATTCATTAGGAATTGTTAGATCTAATAAAATTGAAGTTGAAGTTCAAAAGACAGAACTTGTTAAAAAACAAGATGAACAAGAAAATGCGAAAGCTAAACTTGAATCAGCAAAACGCGCTGTTGAAGCTAATGAGCGTGAAAGGCAATCAATGCTTAAATTATCCAAAGGTAAAGAATCAGAATATGAAAAAGTAAAAGCTGAAAAAGAAAGAAAAAAAGCCGAAATATTGACAGCATTATTTGGGCTTCGTGATTCTACTGTTCAAATTAATTTTGAACAAGCTTTAGCATATTCTACATCGGCATCTAAAGTCACAGGAGTTAGACCAGCATTTATTATGGCAATACTTACACAAGAAACTAATTTAGGTTCAAATGTTGGTTCATGTTATTTAACAGATACAACAACTGGAGCAGGAGTTAGTAAAAATGGTAAAGTATATAGTAATGTTATGAAGCCATCTCGTGATATAAAACCATTTTTAGATATTACTAGTAGATTGGGACGAGATTATACTAAAACATTAGTCTCGTGTCCATTAGGTGGTAGTGGTTATGGTGGAGCTATGGGACCATCTCAATTTATTCCGTCAACTTGGATTGGACTTGAATCAAAAATTGCATCTGCTTTAGGTGTTACAACACCAAATCCATGGAACCCAAAAGATGCATTTTATGCTTCCTCTCTTTTCTTAAAAGATTTAGGTGCTAGTTCTCAAACTTATACAGCTGAAAAAAATGCAGCCTGTCGATATTATTCCGGGCGATCATGTGATTCAAAATCTCCCGCAAATACATTCTATGGAAATTCTGTTATGGCACTCGCGACCAAAATCCAAGCCAATATTGATTTAGTGCAGGGGAATTAGCTTTAGTTCTAATCTGAATTGCAAATATATATAAATTGTGCTAAAGTTTTCTTATGAAGAAAGATATTCACCCAAAAGATTACCGAAAAGTTGTATTTATTGACTCTGGTACAGGAGCCCAGTTTTTGACTTTTTCGACTGTTAAAACAACAGAGACAGTTAAATACGAAGGAGACAAGAAAGAATATCCAGCTTATTTTGTTGAAATTTCATCAGCAACTCATCCTTTTTATACTGGTCAAGAAAGAGTATTAGATACTGCAGGACGCGTAGATAAATTCAAAAAAAGAGCATCTTTGGCAGATAAAAAGAAAAAATAAATATCCACCCCGGCTTTCAGCCACCCCTCAAGAGGGGAATTTTGGCTTCAATTAATCTAAAGATTTATTATTAAGGGTTAAAATGTTATAATACATTTATGTTAGACATCGAAAAATTAAAAGAGAATTATAAAACAGAGTTTCTTGCACGCGAGTACGAGAAGCTTTTGCGTGAAAGAAATGATGTTGAAAAAATGATCAATGATAATCCAGAAATGTCCGACATGGGCGTCGAAGAATTACTTGTAATTGATACTCAAATTAAAAATATAGAAGGACAAGTTGCCGAAATTGAAAAGAAAGAATTAGTTGAAGAAGAATTTCCAAATGAAATTGTTGTTGAACTGCGTGCAGGAGCCGGGGGGGATGAAGCATCTTTATTTGCTGGAGAATTATCACAAATGTATCAAAGATATGCTGGCAAGAAAAAATGGGTTGTTCATATGTTAGATGATGACACATTCCAAATTCGAGGGACAGATGTTTATAAATTATTACGATTTGAAACTGGAGTCCATCGCGTGCAACGAATTCCGTTAACCGAAAAAAATGGACGAATTCATACTTCAACAGCAAGTGTTGCAATATTACCAATTCGTAAGAAAACTAAAATAGTTATTAATCCAGTGGATATTGAAATGGAATTATCTCGTTCAGGTGGGGCAGGAGGCCAAAATGTTAATAAAGTTGAAACTGCTGTAAGACTGATTCATAAACCAACAGGTTTAGCTGTACGTTGTACAATGGAGCGATCTCAGTTAGCAAACCGTGATAGGGCTATGGAAATGTTACAAGCTAAAATCCAAATGATGGAAGACGAAAAAGAAGCTGCAAAGTATGCTGGTGATAGAGCTAGCCAAATTGGGACAGCTGACAGAAGTGAAAAAATTAGAACTTATAATTTTCCACAAGACCGAATTACAGATCATCGAATCAAAATGTCTTGGCATAATTTACCAAAAATTATGATGGGTGAAATTGATGATATGATTGATGCTTTTCAAAATGGCATCATTGGTGACGCTTCTGAGGAAGAATAACAGAGCAATAGAGTCCTTTTTAGACAAAAAGGACTTTATTGCTCTGTTATTGTAGTTTGCATCTAACTATTTTTTGTGCTATAATTGAAACAATTCAAACTATAAACAAAAAAACTTAAATGTATGAAAAATTTAACCGAAAACCTTGGCTTTACAAGCCTATTTTTATTGTTTTTTACCAATTTGTCTTTTGGGCAAGATCATCATAATCATGATAGCTTAAAAATTACATATAGAATTTGTGATGCTGTTGAAGAAAAATCAGAAATTACCTTTTATTTGCCTCAACAAGTTTCTTATATAGGGCAGTATTGGGATACATCTCATGAAGTTTTTAGGCTTCGCACCAGACAAAATCTTATTGTGGAAAAAGAAAAAGAAATTGGATTAGGATATCTTTCTGTTGATTTTGGAATAAAAAAATCTCCTATATATTTATCTTTACAAGGTCGATTTGGTGAGACTACTGAAATTTGGGTTGGTGCTAATTCTTTTCTTACAAATAATAAATTTGTGAATAAAGCTTTTTATCAAGCTCAAATTGGAGCTTATAAAAACATTTATGAACAAGGAACTCTTTTTACGGGTTATTTTCAAACCCAGTTAATCTTCCATCGATTCTTTTTTGAAGGATTTTATAATTATTATCCTGAAACAAAACATGAAAAATCAAGAAAAGATTTTGAGATAGAATTAGGTTTTAAATTAACACACATACTCGCTCTTATTGGTGGGTTTGAAATTATTGAAAATAAAAAAACTCTTCAAGTTGGTATTCGTATAGAAATGTATGAGCATAAACATAAAAGTACGAAGCCATGAAAATATCTATTTTATAGTACAATATACGCCAGCAAACCAAGAGGTTTAGCTGGCATTTTATTTACCCCGTAGTATATAAAAATTTTACTACTGGGGTTTGCTAAAAAGCATTATTTTTGCTATAGTTTAAGCGCCCAATGGGCAATTATTTGTTTGGTTTACTATATAGATTTATACTTGCGTGTATAGTTCAGTGGTAGAACGCTGTCCTGATAAGACAGAGGTCCTTGGTCCGATTCCAAGTACACGCACATGGATCAAAAAACATTTTCAAATCTTAGTTTAGGGCTCAAGTTTTCTGGTTTAATAATATTTCCAGTATTGTTTTCTTTTTTTATTGGAAGATATTTTCTAAATCGTTTTAATATGCAAGAATATTTTCTTTATATTTTTATAGCATTTGGTGTATTTATATCTTTTTATAGTTTAATAAAGGAAATTAAACAATATCTTAAAAAATTAGAAAAAGAAGAAAAAAATAATTTAAATAAATAATATGTCAAGAGAAATACTAATAACAGAAACAATTTTAAATACAGAAGTTGAAAATACAGAAGTTCAACATGAATCAACACTGTATGCTGAACCAATAGGTCATATAGGTAGTTTTACTATTACTAATGCATTATTAACCAGTTGGATAGTGGTTTTCATTATTGCAATTCTTGTTTTGATTTTAAGATTTAAAAAATTCACATTTAGACCAACAAAAATTCAAAATTTTCTTGAACTTATTATTGATGGAGCTTTGAATTTATGTGACCAAGTTACTGGTAATCGTAAAATATCTTTAAAAATTTTTCCTATTGTATTTTCTTTATTTATTTTTGTGCTTATTAATAATTGGATGGGTATATTGCCAGGTGTAGGAGCATTTGGACAAATCGTAAATGAAGCAGGTCACAATGTGTTTGTTCCATATTTGCGCGGAGCAACAGCAGATGTTAATACAACAATTGCCATAGCTTTAGTGTCTGTCATCATATCTAATATATTTGGTATTATTGCTCTTGGAACATGGAAAAGTATTAATAAATATATAAAACTAACTGATTTAGCTAAAATTCGTAATTTTCGTAATGATCCAACTATTCTTATTGTTGCACCAGTTATGTTTTTTGTAGGATTACTAGAAGCAATTGGTGAAATTGCTAAAGTGGCCTCGCTTACTTTTCGTCTTTATGGTAATGTATTTGCAGGAGAGGTGTTATTGGCATCAATGAGCGCTATATTACCGTTTATTTTACCAATACCATTTGTCTTTATGGAATTTTTTGTAGGAATATTACAAGCATTCATTTTTGCAATGCTAACGCTTGTATATTTTTCAATTCAAACAACCGACCATGATGAGCATCAAAAGACTGCTCATCATAATGATGAAAAACATCTTGCGCCCACTGTGGCCGGATCGGTTTAATTATTAGTTAATCTGTCATTTGGCAGAAAATAAAAAATTATGGAAACAGTTATGCTCGCAAAAGGTCTCGCTATTGGACTCGGTGCCATTGGTCCTGGTATTGGAGTTGGTCTTATTGGTGCTAAAGCTATGGAAGCAATTGGTAGAAATCCAGAAGCAGCAAGTAAGGTTTTAGTTCCCATGCTTATTGCATCAGCTTTTGCTGAAGCTATTGCTATTTATGCTCTTGTTATTGCTTTCTCAATCAAATAATATAAATTATGGATGCATTGACAGGAACATTTCATATTGATATAAAGCTTATAATTGCTCAATTAATTAATTTTATAATTGTTCTTGTTTTAGCTTACTATGTTTTAGGTAAACCATTGATGAAGATGATGCACAAGCGTGAAAGTTATATAAAAGAAGGAGTAGATAATGCCAAAAATGCAAGTGAATTAATTAAAAAAACAGCAGATGAATATAGTGTAACTATTTCAAATGCAAAAAATGAAGCAAATGAAATTTTTCAAGAAGCAAAAAAGCAAGCTGAAGTTAAGAAACAAGAAATGTTAGAAGAGGCAAAAATTCAAGTGAGTGGGATTATTGCTAATGGAAATAAAGAGCTTGAAAAACAAAAACAGATTATTTTAGAAGAGGCTAAAGTTGAATTAATAAATTTAACTATAAATGCAACTAATAAAATTTTGGCTGAACAAGGATTAAATTCTGTTAATCAAGATACAATTAATAAAATAAAATCAGCATAGTTTTATGGCATCTATTTCAATTACCAATATTTCTAAAGCAATATATTTAGCATCTTACAATAAAACAGGGCAGGATTTAGATCTTGTAATATCGAATGTTGTAAAATTTTTATCTAAAAAAGGAATATTGTCAAAATCTGAATCAATATTATATGCTTTATCAAATCTTATTGATCATGAAAATAAAACAATAAGAGCAAAACTATATTCGGTGAATAAATTGGAAAAACCAATCATTGATAAAGTAGAGCAAGAATTAAAAGATAGATATAAAATTGAAAAAGTTTATATAACAGAAATAGAAGATAAAAATATTTTAGGTGGAATAAAAATAGAAATAGATGATGAAATAATCGACCTCTCTTTACTTAAAAAAGTCACCCAGTTAAAAAAACACTTACTTAATTAATAGACAATAGATATGAATAACCACATTGTAGAAAATTTAAAAAAACAAATAGAAGACTTTAAGTCAAACATTTTAACTGAAAAAGTTGGCCATGTTATTGAAGTTTTTGATGGAATTGCAAAAGTCAGTGGACTTTCTGATATCAAAGCATCCGAAATGGTAAATTTTGCCGGTGGGGAAGTCGGTGTGGCATTGAACCTCGACGAGGATTCTGTGGGTATCATCATTTTGTCTGATTTCTCGAAAATCAAAGAAGGCGATGAAGTGCGCGCAACGGGTAAAATTCTCGAAGTTCCAGTCTCTGATTCTCAAATTGGGCGAGTATTAAATGCGCTTGGTATGCCTATTGATGGCAAGGGCGCTATCAAGACCGATAAATCAAATCCGATTGAAAAGGTTGCGCCGGGGGTTATCACTCGCAAAAGTGTGGACCAACCAGTGCAAACTGGTATCAAAGCTATCGACGCTATTATTCCGATAGGTCGTGGGCAACGCGAGCTTATCATTGGTGACCGCCAAACTGGTAAAACTGCAATCGCTATTGATGCAATTCTAAACCAAAAGGGTCAAAATATGATTTGTGTTTATGTATCCATCGGGCAAAAAGATTCCAAGCTTCGCAAAATTCAAGCACGACTGGAGGAAGGTGGCGCTATGGATTACACAATCATCGTTTCTGCTGGAGCATCCGAGCCATCACCGCTTGCATATATTGCGCCTTATACTGGAGTTTCCATCGCAGAATATTTTATGGATCAAGGCAAAGATGTCTTGATAATTTATGATGATTTATCAAAGCATGCTGTAGCATACCGCGAAATTTCACTTCTTCTTCGCCGACCACCAGGCCGTGAAGCGTACCCAGGAGATGTGTTCTACTTGCACTCTCGATTGCTCGAGCGTGCATGTCGCCGAAATGCTGACTACGGTGGTGGGTCAATTACAGCATTGCCAATTATCGAAACTCAAGCTGGAGATATTTCTGCCTACATTCCAACCAATGTGATTTCAATTACTGATGGGCAAATATTTTTGGAAACGGATTTGTTTTACAAAGGTATCCGCCCTGCGGTCAATGTGGGATTCTCCGTTTCTCGTGTGGGAAGTTCTGCGCAAATTAAAGCGATGAAAAAAGTGGCTGGAACTTTGAAACTTGACCTTGCGCAATTCCGCGAGCTTGAAGCTTTTGCGCAATTCGGATCGGATCTCGACGATGCGACAAAGCGCCAGCTCGAGCGTGGCAAAAGAGCAGTGGAAGTCCTAAAGCAACCCCAATACTCTCCAGTAGTCGTTGAACACCAAGTGGCTGTTTTGTACGCATTAGTGAAAGGATATATGGATGATATCGCAATCGACAAAATCAAAGAATTTGAAACTGCTCTTGTCGAATACACCGAGCGTGCAGTACCTGCATTCTTCACCGAAGTCCGCGAAAAAGGTATGTATTCCGACGACTCCGAATCTGCCTTCAAAAAAGCATTAGAAGATTTTAAAAGTGGGTTTGTGAAATAATTTTATGAAAGATGAACTTATTAAAATTTTAGATAATTTTTTTACCCCATTGGGTTTTAAAAAGCAAAATTCTTTGTGGAGTTTTGATAATGGCATTCTTATAAAAAAAGTTAATTTACAAAAATCAGATTTTGGAGAAATATTCTATTTAAATTACGGATATGATATAAAAAATTTAAATTCTGATCTAGATTCAACAATGGATATCTACAATAGAGCCGGTACGATTAATCATGTGGATGATCTGCAATCTTTAATCAATGAAGTCTCAAATAATTTTAATTCTACAAATTCAGAAGAAGATATTTTGTCTTCGTTTGAAAAGAGACCAACAATGAACGATATTCCTTTAAATATAAAAAAGTATTTTAAATTAACATAATATATGGCATCGACAAAAGAAATTAAATCACGAATAAAGAGTGTGAAGAATAAGCAACTGGAAAATACTTACAAATAATGTTAAAATAGCAATATGACTGAAAAAGATGTAAAAAACTCAATAGAATACTGGAAAAAGACAGCTGAACATGATTATAAGGCTATGCTTGCTTTGTATAAAAGTAAGGAATATTCAAATTCTCTTTTCTTTGGGCATATTATTTTAGAAAAAGTATTAAAAGGTCTTTATGTAAAAGAAAACAAACAACATGCACCTTTTACTCATGATTTATCATTTTTAAATAAAGGCATAGAAAGTGGTTTGTCAAAAGTTGAAGATAAATTTTTAGATGAAGTCAATAATTTTAATATACGAGCTCGATATCCTGATGTTAAGTTTAAATTTTACAAAGAATGCACAAAAGATTTCACAGAAGGTAAATTAAAAGAAATAGAATTAATTTATAAAAAATTATGGGAAAAATTAGAACAATAAAAATTATAAAAAAATACGCAGAAAAATTAAAGAAAGAAAAATTTCCATTTTCTTCTGTGTATTTTTTTGGTTCACGAGTAAAAGGGACAAACCATAAAGATAGTGATATAGATGTGGCTGTAATTTCTTCAAAATTTAAAAATCATTTTGGAAAAAATTCTCTAAAACTTTGGGAGCTCAGAAGGGATATTGATTACCGGATAGAGCCTCATGGATTTACTGAAAAAGATTTTGCCAATAATGCCGACCCTTTTGCATATGAAATCAGGAAGACTGGAATTAAAGTAGCATAATCAAAATGGCATCGACAAAAGAAATTAAATCACGAATAAAGAGTGTAAAAATAAAAACTAGAACTAAAATAATTTTGTAGTATACTTTCTATATGGACAAAATATATAAACCCGAAGTATTAGAAAAAAAGCATCTTTCTCTAAGTGATAAGGAAAAAGGGTCTATAAATAACATCACTTTAGGTATAGAAGAAGTTGAGGATTATATAAAATCTTTTGCTGTTGAAAGTGGTGATATTGTAAAGACATTGCAAAACGGACATCCGCTCAATCGTCTTATTAAAAATGAAAAAGATGAAACTTTGGGATATATAGCTTGTGAGGATTTTGTGCCAAAAGAAGCATATATAAAATATTTTGGCACCAATGCTTCATCTGGGCGTAATTTACTTTCTGAAATTCCCACTTTTGTCGAATATGCCAAAGAGCATGGGTATACAAAACTTAATTTTCACGGATGGAACAATCGCTTAAATAACATACTTACTAGATACGGTTTTGAGAGAGTTCGCACGGATAATATGGCGAGTTTCTTGGTAGATTTTTATGAAAAATCTTTGGTTGAGGAAAAATCAAACGAAGAAGTAAGTCAAGCTCGCATAAATGCTTTTGAGGAAAAATATTTAAATAAACTTAAAACGGATTATTCAAAAACTCTGGCGATGTTTAAAGATGATATAAAGGTTGAAAAAGAAAAATTAATTAATTTAAATTATGATACTTTATTAAGCAAATTAACGAAAGAAGAAAATTTTATTTTTAAAGAGAGACAACAAGTAATTCTAAAATTAAAACTTGCAAGATATTTTCAGAATAAAGAAAAATCCAATGAGCACAATGAAGAATTAGATGTAAATGTACTTTTTGATGCATTGATAGAAAGTCCCAGATTTATAGATACAGATAAAGGAAGTATTCAAAGATTGTTTGAAGTTCATATTCAAAAAACAATGCAAAATCTTGCAGAGTTGCGTAAAAAACGGGCTGAGTTGGTTGGGGAAAATGATCTTAATCCCTATGAAGCATTGTTTGAAACACAGTCAGGTAAATATTATATGGCACGACTTTTGAATATGCCACATTTAGAAGACGAATCTTTAAATATGGGAACTTCTTGTGTCGGGACAAGTGATCACTACTATAAAGAAATTTTAAAAGGTAATATAGAAATATTATCTTTCCGTACAACACCAAAAATCAATAAAAATACAAATAAATTAGAAAATGATAGTCCGATTATGACACTGGAATATAATCTTAAAACAAAAACAATTGAGCAGATGAAAAAGTATAATGATGAATATCTAACGAGCAATGACCCATATTTTAAAGATGTGATTGACGCACTTAAAAATTTAAGAAATACAAAAACTGACACTGGAGAATTACGAGATTTCAAAAAAATAAATGAAAGCGAACTGCAAAATTTTACTGTTAAAGAAAATTATGTACTTACTGAAAATGGCGAAGTATACTTCAAAGATTTTGATCCTGAAAGTAATGTGTTTGTGTTAAAAATCGGCGAGATGAATGTTACTCCTCAAACTTCAAAAATAGATGCGGTAAAGATTATGCATATTGTCGAAGGGATAAAAGTCACACCAGAAGAAATTGCGTATACCGCAAATGAAGTTACCAAACAAACAAAAGTGTTTGTTGGAAAATTAGAAAATGGAATTTTTGATAGAATTTCAAATATAGAATATGTGTATACAAAGTTTCTAAATAATAGAATAAAAACCGTTGAATTAGATTCAAACATACAATATCCAAAAAATACCGAGGAATGGGTTAAAGCATACAATGAACAAGGCATACAGCTTGAAGATAGTAATATTAATAAAATGCTCGGATTAATGGAGCAGACTGAACTTACAGAAGACTATAAATTTGTGATACTAAGTGTCGAAGATTTAGGTTTTGATTCTAGTGCAACTTATGAAAAAATTTGCGAGAAAGCAGAAAGTCTCGGTCTCGAACTTTGTGCACAAGATGATGGTCCGAAACTTCGTCTTTCGTACGAGCAACTAATGGGTACTTATTTTAGAACAGGCATGAAATCTATTAAACTTTCGGACGTCAACCTTCGTTTGTGGAGTGTGAACCACTACGACGATGGCACGCGCTATTTGGACTGGAGCAGTGGCAACGCCGACTTCAAGTACGACACCAGCAATAAGTTCGCTTTCCGTCTCCGCAAGTAGTACTTTAGATTTAGTAACTAAGTACTCTTTTGACCCTTATAACTTTGCACTCCAAAATAAAATTTTAAAAATACAAAATATTTAGTATACTAAATATGGTAGTAGGTTAATTGGTCATTGACCACGGTTTATGACGACCGAATCCAGTATCCATATATTGAGTGTATTTGAAATCACGGTTTCAGATAGAGTGGTGTATGTAGACACTTCATTAAAAAATGAAATTACTTGGTACAGTATACTAGCGTATTTAAGATACGAAATAAAATTCAACCTGTAGAGTATTCGAAAGGTGGTGGTATAAGATGGTGTACTGTACAGATTTCGGACGACAACCTTCGTTTGTGGAATGTGAACCACAACGACGATGGCACGCGCAATTTGAACTGGAACAGTGGCAACGCCGACAACAAGTACAACACCAACAATAAGTTCGCTTTCCGTCTCCGCAACTCATTTCATTTCTTCCTCGTATTATCTTGCGGGGGAGTTTTTGTTTTGAGCCAGAGATTTTGAAATTTGTCCGTTCCAACCACCAAGCATTTTACCGATTTCATCCAAAGGTTCAGATAAATGAATGTACTTTTTATTATCCAATGATTTTGTTTCCCAAAGAATTAGAATCAAAACTTTGATTGTATCGAGTTTACGAATTGCAAGTCTGACCCAAGGCTGTTTCTCACTTTTGTCTAAAAATGTCGCGATTGAAATGGCTTCTATTATTTCTATAAACAAATTGTCGATTTTTATACCCAGTGTGTATTTGTGTGTTTTGTCTAATTTTGTGTAATAATCAAACCAGATTATATAAATTGACTTTGTTTTATTTAAAACAGGCAAAAAGTTCGTGCGGGGGGGTGATATTTAAAGTATGCGAAAAACTTTTATTCATAAATATAATGATATCATATCGGTTGAGAATCTGCTAACTGCGTGGCAGGCTTTTAAAAATGGGAAGAGAAATAAAAATGATGTGCAAACATATGAGCGGAATTTAATGGAAAATATATTTGATTTGTATTTTTCTTTGGAAAATAAAACATATACTCATTCGCCATACAAACATTTCAAAATCAACGATCCAAAACCTCGTGATATTCACAAGGCGATAGTCGCTGACAGGGTATTGCACCACTTGCTTTATAATGTTCTGTATCCGTTTTTTGACAATAAATTTATCAGTGATTCATATTCTTGTAGATTCAAGAAAGGAACGCATAAAGGTCTAAAAAGATTCAGAAGTTTTGCGTTGAAAGTGAGTAAAAACAATACAAAACAGTGTTTTGTATTGAAATGTGACATCAGAAAATTTTTTGCCAATATCGACCACACAATTTTGAAAGAAATTTTAAAAAGAGAAATTGAAGATGAAAATATTTTATGGTTGCTCGGAAATATTATAGAAAGTTTCCAAACTAAAGATATTACCAACTCAAACCCATGGGTTTCAGTAGGTAAAGGTTTGCCACTGGGCAATCTGACCTCGCAACTTTTTGTAAACATATATATGAATGAATTTGATCAGTATATGAAGCATAAATTGAAAACCAAATACTATATTCGCTATGCTGATGATTTTGTTATACTTTCTGGTGATAAAAGATATTTGGAAGATTTGCAAATAGAAATGCAAAACTTTTTGACACAAAATTTAAAATTGGAAATGCACCCAGACAAAGTTTATATAAAAACAATCGGTAGTGGAGTAGATTTTCTTGGATGGATTGAATTTGTTGATCATAGAATTTTACGGACAAATACAAAGAAAAGGATGTTTAGAAATTTAAACAAGAATAAATACAAAAAAGAAAGTGTAAATTCCTATTTAGGGATGTTGAAGCATGGGAATGGAGAGAAATTGAAGCATAATCTTTTAAATATGGAATTTGTTGAAAAAAATCAGGTAGTATAGTAATATGAGCATAACAGAGTGTAGGCTAAAAACCAAAATGGACCCCCGATGCAGACGGATCTGCACAAGGGTCCCATTCATAGTAAACAAAGTATAACAAAATTTTATAATAAAAACAATTTATGAAAAGATACGCATTTATAGATGTACAAAATACTGAAACAACAACACTAAAAGTGTTGAAATTTGCGACTGATCACGAAAGACTTTTTGTGTATTTAAAAAGTAGGTGGAATTGCGAAAAGGTGTTTTTCTATCCTGGAATACAGCATGGTGATGAAGTTCGTGATGAAATTTTTGAAAAACTTATAAAACTTGGTGCAACAGTAAGACCAAAATATTTTAATGTATACAAAGTTAAAGATAAAATTCTAACTACAAATTGTCCGAAATGTGATACAGAAATAACTCAAAAAGTAGACATGGGAAATTCTTGGAAATGTAATTGTGATGTTGAATTAACAGCTGATGCCTTAGACTATGCGGGTAACGATACAGAATTATTTATATTTTCTGGTGATGGAGATTTTGAATTTTTAATTGATAAAGTGGTCGCTAAAGGTTCAAAAGTTACCATTGTCTCAAGTGCCAAGATGATCAAAAGTGGTCAAAGGTATGCAACATCAAGACTTTCAACAAAACTTCGCAAACTCACTCAATCAAGTGGTTCACCTGTGAAGTTTATAGAAATAGACAATTTAAAATTTCAGATTAAGAAAGAGGCTGATTAGAAAAGGAAAAAGCCGCGAAGCGCGACTTTTTCTAAGGACACTAAAAGTATACACCAGTGTTATCTTAAAAGCAAGTGCAAATAGTAAATAAATATGTTAATATCATAAAATATCGTTATAAAATAAAGTTTATATGGCCAGTACAAAAGAAATCAAATCACGAATAAAGAGTGTGAAGAACACAAAAAAGATCACCAAGGCGATGGAATTGGTGGCAGCTTCGAAGATGAAGCGCGCGGTTTCTAGCACTTTGGCATCACGCTTGTATGCTGAATATTCGTGGGAGATTTTGACTTCGATATCGGGAAAGTTGGAGGAAGTGACGCACCCGTACTTTGTGGAAAATACGCAAGGCAAAATACTTGTGGTACTGATCACTTCAAACAGGGGGCTTTGCGGGGGCTACAATGCCCAAGTGATAAAGAAAACTATTTTAAAAATACAATCATTGGAAAATGAACAAGTGGAATTCCTGACTATCGGCAAAAAAGGCGACGGTGCAATGCGCCGAATTGGCCAAAATATAATTGCTTCATTTGTAGAATTGCCAGACAGTATTTCTTTATCGGATGTAAATTCCATTTCAAGGCTTGTGGCAGGGGAATACAAAAGTGGTGTATATAAAAATGTGTATGTAGCTTACACCGACTTTGTCTCCGCCCTCACACAGACGCCACGAATTAGGAAATTGTTGCCAGTTTCCAAAAAGGAATTACAAAAAGCAATACAAGATGTGGGCGATCAAAAATCAAGAGAAATGCTCGATACCAAAACTGACACAAATCAATATTTGTTTGAAGGAGATATAAATACATTGATAGAATCACTAGCAGAGAAATTGGTCAAAATGCAGATCTATCAGATGCTCCTTGAATCAAATGCGTCCGAGCAGTCATCACGAATGGTAGCAATGAAGAATGCAAGTGATGCTGCAGGGGAAATGATAGATGACCTAACACTGGTATTCAACAAAGCCCGCCAAGCGTCGATCACGCAGGAAATATCAGAAATTAGCGCTGGAATGGCGTCAGTCAGTTAATAGGTGTTTGCTTTTTGGTTTTAGGAATTACTAATAGCAAAAAGCAAATAACTAAAAGCATCATTATCAGGATAAAATTTATTAATAAATAATTATAAATATATGACAAAAAATATAGGAAAAATAGTCAAGATTATCGGGCCGGTGGTGGATATAGAGTTTGGTGGCAAGTTGCCAGAGATTTACAATGCGCTGACTGTCACCCATTCGACAAGCTCAGGGCAAGCACGAACAGTGGTGCTCGAGACAGAGCAACACGTGGGAGGCAATATGGTCCGCGCTGTGGCGATGGACTCGACGGATGGCTTGGCTCGCGGAATGGAGGTGACAGATACTGGTGCGCCGATTTCGGTGCCAGTGGGTAAAGATACTTTGGGGCGAATGTTTAATGTGCTAGGTCAACCTATTGATAATGGAGCCCCCCTCACCCTTGATAAGGGGGAGGGCCAGGGTGGGGGTATGCCAATTCACCGCAAAGCTCCGGAGTATGTTGCGCAAGCGACAAAAGTGGAAATTCTTGAAACTGGTATCAAAGTTATTGATCTTATTTGTCCAGTGCTTAAAGGTGGAAAGGTGGGATTATTTGGAGGAGCAGGAGTTGGGAAAACTGTTGTTATTCAAGAATTGATCCACAACATTGCTAGTAATCACGGAGGGTATTCAGTCTTTGCTGGTGTCGGGGAGCGTACTCGTGAAGGAAATGACTTGTATCACGAAATGAAAGAATCGGGCGTGCTTCCAAAAGTTGCCATGGTCTTCGGGCAAATGAATGAGCCACCAGGTGCGCGTTTGCGTGTTGCTTTATCGGGATTGACAATGGCGGAGCATTTCCGTGATGCGGAAGGTAAAGATGTGCTCTTTTTCGTAGACAATATTTTTAGATTCACGCAGGCTGGAAGTGAAGTTTCTGCCTTGCTTGGTCGTATTCCATCTGCTGTGGGGTACCAGCCGACATTGGCATCCGAAATGGGAAGTATGCAAGAGCGTATCACATCTACCGACAAAGGATCTGTCACATCGGTGCAAGCTGTGTATGTGCCAGCCGATGACTTGACGGACCCAGCGCCAGCTACGACTTTTGCTCACCTTGATTCCACTGTGGTGTTAAATCGTTCGCTCTCCGAGCTTGGAATTTACCCAGCTGTGGACCCACTGGATTCCACATCTACAATCCTTGACCCAAATATTGTAGGAAAAGATCACTACGAAGTTGCGCGTGAAGTTCAGCGTGTGCTCCAGCGATACAAAGATTTACAAGATATTATTGCAATTTTAGGTATGGAAGAATTGTCCGAAGACGACAAAGCTCTGGTGATGCGTGCTCGTAAAATTCAAAAATTCCTTTCACAGCCATTTTTTGTTGCCGAGCAATTCACCGGTAGTACCGGCCAATATGTACCACTTGCCGAAACAATTCGCTCATTCCGTGAAATTCTAGACGGCAAGCACGATGACAAACCGGAAGGAGAGTTTTATATGAAGGGAGCTATATAAAATTTATAAATTAGCTTCTCTCCAAATGCACGACATATTTTTCTGGTGAAAAATTGCTCTGCTCGTCGCTCAAGAAAATAATAGTCTGATTATACATATTTATTTTCTAAGCTCCTGCGCAAGTCATTTGTAAAGAACTAATTTATAAATTTTAAAACAAATATATATGTCAAAAAAATTAGAATTAAAAATAGTAACACCAGAGAAATTGATACTACAAGAAATGGTAGATCAAGTGACTTTGCCTACAACAGAGGGCGAGCTTACAATATTGCCCGAGCATATACCACTCATAGCAAGTCTTGCATCTGGTGATGTTGTTGCGATGACCGATGATGAATATGTACCAATGGCAGTATCGGGTGGATTTGTGGAAGTCAAAAATGTTGCGGGTCAAACCCAAGTTGCAATCTTGGCAGACTTTGCCGAGCATGTAGTAGATATTACAGATGATGAAATTGCAAAAGCAAAATCCAAAGCTGAAGAATTACGAGTACTTGCAGAAGATAAAGGCACTGTGGACTACGAGCACTTTGCCGCCGAACTCGAGCGATCACTGACCCGTGTCAAGATTGCCGATAAGTGGAAATCCAAAAAGTATAGAAAATAAAAAATTTAAAGTAAATTATGTATAAAATTATTTTATTTTATAAATATGTATATATAGACGACCCAAAAATGGAGCGGGATCTTCAATTTGAGCTATGCCAACGCCTTGGGTTGAAAGGGCGGGGTATTGTGGCAAATGAGGGTATAAATTGCACGTTTGAGGGCACCAGCGAGGCTTGTGGCGAGTATATGGCCACTATGAGTGCCGACCCACGTTTTGCAGATGTTCATTGGAAAATAAGCGACGGAACTCTTGATGGCACTGCATTTCCACGACTTTCGGTCAAAGTTCGTCCGGAGATTGTATCGCTACATTTAGGAAATGATGAGGATATTAATCCAAATGAAATTACCGGCAAACATTTAAAACCCGCAGATTTGCAAAAATGGTATGAGGAAGGCGAGGAATTTCATATTGTAGATATGCGCAATGATTATGAATTGAAAGTTGGCAAATTTGAAGGTACAATTTTCCCCGAATTAAATAATTTCCGAGATTTAAAAAAGAATTTAAAAAAGATAGAAAATTTAAAAAATAAAAAAGTCCTGACAGTCTGCACCGGTGGAGTGCGGTGTGAAAAGGCATCCGGCTTGCTTGTCCGCGAAGGGTTCAAAGATGTATACCAGCTCGATGGAGGAATCGTGAGTTATATGGAGCAATTTCCAGGGAAAGATTTCAAAGGAAGCTTATACGTTTTCGACAAGCGCAATACAATGCATTTCGATGATCCTGAAGCTCATGAAATCATTGGCAAATGTGACAAATGTGGTGTGCCAAGCGAGCATTATGTAAATTGTGCGAATTTATTCTGCCACGACCATTTCATTTGTTGCGAAGATTGCCTCGAGAGTAATCCTCCAAATCACAAATCTGGAGGTGTGGCCTACTGCAATTGGAAATGCAATATCAAATGGAAGCTCTACCTCCTAAAGAAAAACTTTCTTAAAAAATTCGCTTGATATTTAAACTTGAAATGCTTATACTTTTAATATGAATAAAACCTGTTCGTACTGCAATACAGTATTTGAAATAACTGACAAAGAAAAGGTAATGTACGAGAAAATAGACCTCGTTATTCCCGATATTTGTGTTCAATGCCGTTGGAAACAGCATATGGCATTTTGGCCATTTGGTAAATTTCGAACAGGAACATCTGATTTATCAGGTGAACGTTTGATTACAGTTTTACCCGAAAATGCTCGATACCCTATATATACTTCCAAAGAATGGTGGGGTGACGACTGGGATGCAATGGATTATGGCCAAGACTATGATTCGAGCCGATCATTTTTTGATCAACTAAAAGAACTACAGGAGAAAGTTCCTCGTCCCCACCAACAAGGTGCACAAAATGTTGATTGTGATTGGTGTGATGATCCTTGGGAATCAAAGAATTGTTATTTATCACGCTCAATCTTAAGAGCCGAGAATTTACTTTATGGATACAGGGCAGTTGATGTAAAAGATTCAATCGATATTTCTCATGTTTTTACATTGGATCAATGTTATGATTGTGGATATTGTTTCTCCTCATATAATTTATTATTTTCACGAAATTGCCGGGACTGTATAGACAGCTCTTTTTTGTTTGATTGTCGTAATTGCTCAAACTGCTTTATGTCTTGGAATTTGCGAGGTAAGTCGTATTGTATAGAAAATGTGCAATATACAAAGGAAACATATTTTGAAAAGATGAAGACTATTAATTTTGGTTCGTATGAAGAGCTTCAAAAATTTAAAATTCAATATACAGAAATTTTAAAAAATAAAGCAGTTCACAAAGAAAATTTTAATATTAAAACGTATGGTTCTATTGGTACCTATATGACCAATTGTAATAATTGCACAAATGTATTTTGTTGGGAAGATTCAGAAAATTGTGTGAATTGTTTGCGTGGCTTGAAGGCAAAAGATTGCATAGACATGACTGGGTGTTGGAAAATTGAAGTTTCTGGAAATAATAGTTGTTCTACAAATGCCTATGAACTCAAGTATTCTATTTGGTGCGATGGAGCTCGGTATTCAGAATATTGCGATCAGTGTTTAGAAATTGATTATTGCTTTGGGTGTGTGAGTTTACGTAAAAAGAAATATTGTATTTTAAACAAGCAATATACAAAAGAGGAGTATGAAGCTTTAAAAGAAAAAATTATTGCCGACATGAAAGCTCGAGGTGAATATGGGCAATTTCCGCTATATTCATTAGGATTGTGCCCATATAATTTTTCTACAGCAGTAATTTATTTTCCAGAAGTAACAAAAAAATATGTGGAGGAAAGAGGGGGGTATTGGGAAGAAATTATTGATAAAAAAATCGAAGGGATGCAAACAAGCGAACTACCAGATTCAATTACTGAAGTAGATTCCTCAATTTCAAAACAAGCACTTATTTGCCCAGTGACAGGATGGCGATACAATATTGCCGATGCCGAATTAGCATTTTTGAAAAATAAAAATATTGCATTACCACGTGTACATTTTGATGTTCGTACAAAAGAAAGGTTGATGTCGATGAGTCAGACAAAAAGTGAAGCTTATACTTGCACATATTGTTCAAAAGAAGTTATGGCGTATTATCCAAAAAATTGGGGATACGAAAGGATTGCTTGTGAAGAATGTTATCTAAAAGAAATTGCATAAATGAACATTTTTACTAAAAAAGAAATAATTTTGTTTAAAAAGTTGAATACTCCGGCAAAGGTGCAGGATTTTCTAAATACCATTCCTATAAATTTTGAGCATGATAAAATTGATAGAGTGAAGTCGCCATTGAGGGTGATGCGGGAGAATAATGCGCATTGTATAGAGGGGGCTATATTAGGCGCGTATATATTATCACTCCATGGATACCCACCACTTATAATGCATTTAAAGACTATACATAATGATTTTGATCATGTTGTATCAGTTTTCAAGAAAGATGGACTATGGGGAGCACTTTCAAAGACCAACCATGCTGTTTTACGTTATCGTGATCCAGTTTATAAAAATATTCGCGAACTCGTGATGTCATTCTTTCATGAATATTTTTTAGATAATGGTGTGAAAACTTTGCGTCAATATTCTAAACCTTTAAATTTAAATATTTTTGAAAAAGGTTGGGAAGTGGAAGATGGTGATTTGTGGGGTATAGATGAAGAGCTTGATAAAATAAAACACTATGATATAGCTCCTAAAAAATCTCTTAAAACTCTTCGTCTAGCTGACCCTCTTGAAATACAAGCTGGTAAAATCACAGAATATCAAAACTAAGATTAGTTGGTTTTTTAACCTTATTTTGCTATAGTAACGATATATGGAAAGCGTTTATACAATTTTACTTTTTTATAAATATGTTCGGATTAAGGATCCAGAATTGGTAAAAGAACAGCAAAAAAGTGTTTGTGAGGCTTTTGGTTTTAAGGGTAGAATTATAATTGCGCAAGAGGGTATAAATGCAACATTTGAAGGTAAGATTGAAGATGTAGAAAAGTATATAATATGGATGAAACAAGACAAAAGATTTAAAGATACTCATTGGAAAAAATCTATCGGTATTGGTGATGCTTTTCCAAAACTGTCTGTCAAAGTTCGTAATGAAATAGTCTCATTGCATGTAGTTGATGGGGGGACTGATATTAACCCAAAAATAATAACTGGCAAAAGATTAAAACCTAAAAAATTAGATAAATGGTATAAAGAGGGTAAAGAATTTTATGTTGTTGATATGCGCAATGATTATGAATTAAAATCCGGGTGTTTTAAAGATACTATCTTCCCCGGTCTTAAAAATTTTCGAGATTTGAGAGATAAGATAACTGAAATAGATCATTTGAAAGATAAAACTGTTTTAATAGTTTGTACTGGTGGGGTGCGATGTGAAAAAGCATCCGGGCTATTAGTACAACAAGGTTTTAAAGATGTATATCAATTAGATGGTGGTATAGTTTCATATATGGAACAATTTCCAGGGCAAGCATTTGAGGGTTCACTATATGTTTTTGATAAAAGAACATTGATCACCTATGATGACCCTGCTAATCACACAGTAATTGGTAAGTGTGATTTTTGTGATACATCTACCGAAACATATTATGATTGCAACTATCCTATTTGTCATTCACAATTTTTAGCATGTAATGATTGCATAGAAAAATCAGGTGGTTTTTGTAAAACATATTGTGAGAAGAAATTTAGTAATGTTACAACTTAATATGAAAAATGAATTTGGTACATTGTATGTTGTAGGAACTCCAATAGGGAATATGGAGGATATTACTATTCGTGCGATAAGAATTCTCAAAGAAGTAGATTTAGTACTGTGTGAAGACACACGAACAACAGGAAAATTGTTAGCAAAATATGAAATAAAAAACAAAACTGCAAGCTATAATGCCCATAGTACAAAAAATAAAGAAAATAAAATAATAGAATTATTAGAGAATCGTCAAAATATTGCATTGGTCTCTGATGCTGGAACACCATGTATATCCGACCCTGGGTCACTAATAATTTCATATATTCGTGAAAATTATAAGGATATTAAAATAGTTCCAATACCCGGAGCATCAGCCGTAATTTCGGCAGTATCAGTATCTGGAATGTTTGGGAATCAATTTAGTTTTATGGGTTTTGTACCACACAAAAAAGGCCGAGAAAGCTTTTTTAAAGATATTTTAATATCTAAGATTCCTGTAGTTTTTTATGAATCATGTCATAGAATAGTAAATACATTAAACTATTTTAATAAAAATAATCCTGATACAAAAATAATGATAGCTCGCGAATTAACAAAAATGTTTGAAACTATACATATAGATAAAGCGAAATTTCATTTGGAAAATATATTGCAAAATCCCAAAGAATTAAAAGGGGAATTTACAATAATTGTATTTCCAAAATGAAAGAGCACAAAATCCATCATTTAATTGCTATTTCTGGTTTTGTTTTAATAGGGGTATTTTTTATATTTGGAACATTATATTCAAAAAAGACAGAGATTAAAATAATAAAACAAGAACAAAAAGATATTTTAGAATTAAATAAAAAATATATAACAAAACCAATTCATGTCAAAGGGATTTATATGAGCTCTTGGGTGGCTGGAACAAAATCCGTTCGAGATAATTTAACTATTTTGATATATAAAACAGAAATCAATAGTGTTGTTATTGATTTTAAAGATTCAACTGGAATAGTCTCTATCCCAGCACAAATCGATGCGACTATTGATAGAAAAAATGCACAATCAAATAGAGTCATTAATTTAAAAGATTATATACAAGAGCTACATGATAATGATGTATATGTTATAGCGCGTATTGCTTGCTTTCAAGATCCTATTTATTCTAAAAATCATATTAATGGATCTGTCCAAAATCTTAATGGGTCTTTGTGGGTAGACAAACATAACCTCTCTTGGGTTGACCCTGCAAATAAAGATTTTCAAAAATATATTTTAGATTTATCTATTGAGGCATATGATTTAGGATTTGATGAAATTAATCTCGATTATATAAGATATCCCACAGACGGCAGTATCCATAAAGTTTTTCCTATTAGTATGGAAAATAGTCAACAAAATGTTATAAAACAATTTGTAATTTATATGCATGATAATTTGAAAAATAAAAATATACCATTATCGATAAGTGTTTTTGGTCAAATTGTTAGCGATAAAAATGATATGGGTATTGGCCAATATTATGAAGATTTGCTTCCATATGTTGATTCTATTTCACCAATGATATATCCTTCACATTTTTACAAAGGTTATAAAGATTTAATAAATCCAGAAAAATCACCATATGATACAATTTATTTTTCTTTAAAAGATGCCATATATCGTCGAGATCTTTTAGGTGTAGATACGGAAATCAGGCCATGGTTACAAGATTTTAGCTTGGCTGTGTCATATAATGAAAAAGAAGTAGAAGCACAAATTAAAGCTGCAAATGACCTGGGGATTTATTCATTTTTACTTTGGGATCCTAAAAATCATTATACAGAAGAAGCTTTAAAAGTAGAGTTTAATTAAACTAGAAAACGATATATCTGTGTGCTATAATAGCAATATGAATTCATCAAAAAGAACTATTTCATATATTGGGCTTTGGGCATTAATTATGCCGTGGTTAGGATTTAACTGGGAAACAAAAACAGTCTTGTTTTCTTTAACTGGGATAGTTTTGCTTATTGTTGGGAATCGTCAATATCACAATGAAAAGAAAAGACAAAAAGTTAATTTAGCTCAATTAATAACAGAGGAAAAAATAGAAGAAGAAAATTTTATTATTCCAGAATTAACAATAAAAAGAAAAATTGAAATGCCTTCTCGTTCTAAAAGAATAATTGTTAAAACACAGAATACACCTATAGAGGTAGATTCATTATCAGATTTTTCTTAAATATATGAATAGAAATAAATATATATATATTGTTTTTATAACAATTTTAGTTGTCTTTTCAGCAAGCTCTTTTGTATTTGGGGCATATGCAAATCAAAAAAATATAATTAAATTTAAAACTATGCCGGTAATTGCATCTGGTGGTAATGAAACTGTTTCTAATTTAAATACTGATACTCTTTTATTTTTTGATGTTTGGAATACTTTAAAAGAAAAGTCTATACATTTTAATAATGCTAATGATGAAGATAGAATGTATGGCGCAATAAAAGGTTTAACAGCATCATTAGGAGACCCTTATACAGAATTCATGCCACCAAGAGAATCTAAAGAATTTAACGAATCTATTAGTGGATCTTTTGATGGTATTGGTGCAGAAATAGGTAAACAAGATGAAATTTTGACAATTATTGCTCCTCTTAAAAATTCACCAGCTGAAAGAGCAGGTATTAAAAGTGGAGATAAAATATTAAAAATTGATGATATTAGTACCGCTGGTATGTCTATTGACGAAGCTATTAGTAAAATTCGTGGTCGTGCTGGAACCATTGTAAAATTTGATATTTATAGAATAGGGAATATGGAATCACAAATTATTAATGTTATGCGTGATACTATCATTGTACCAACATTAGATAGTGAAATAATTGATGGTGTATTTGTTATTCATATTTATAATTTTGGAGAAAAAGCAATGAAAGATTTTTCTGAAATAATAAAGTTATACAAAAAATCAGGTCTTAAATATATGATAATTGATCTTCGTGCAAATCCAGGTGGATATTTGGAAGCATCTGTTGATATTGCTAGTTATTTTGTACCAAAAGGTAAAACAATAGTTAGTGAAGATTTTGTAAAAGATAATAAAAAAACTGTCCATACAAGTTATGGATACAAAGATATTACACCATTACCCAAAATTGTAGTTCTTGTTGATGAAGGCTCTGCCTCAGCTTCTGAAATTTTAGCTGGGGCATTACATGATCATGGTATTGCGAAGCTTGTTGGTGTAAAAACATTTGGTAAAGGATCTGTCCAAGAATTATTACCAATGGAGGGTGGTACATCTTTAAAAATAACTATCGCAAGATGGTTAACCCCAGATGGAAATACAATTGATAAAAATGGTATTAAACCAGATATTGAAATTAAAAGAATTTATGACGAAAAAAATCCAAAAAAAGATAATCAAATAGAAAAAGCGATAGAAATAGTTAAAGGAAAATAATATTATGCGAGTTATATTTTTAAAAGATGTACCTAAATTGGGTAAAAAAGATGATGTAAAAGAAATGTCGGATGGTTATGTTCGAAATTTTTTACTACCAAATAAATTAGTTGAAGAAGCAAATGTAAAAAGTTTACAAAAATTAAAAGAAAGAAAAGAGCTTCGTGATAATGAAAAAATAAATCAAATGGCTCATGACCAGTCTATAGTTGACGCATTGTCCGGGCTTAGTGTCTCTATAACAGTTCCTGCAAATGAAAAAGGTAATTTATTTAAAGCAATAACTGCGCGTGATATTGCACCTTTGTTTAGTCAAGTTTCAGGGGTAGAAATAAAACCTGAATATTTTAAAGATGTGCATATAAAAACTATTGGTGAACATTTTGTAAATGCAACTATTGGTGCAAAAAATATTAAATGTATTGTAAATATAAATTCTAAATAAAATCCCATACCGGGTATGGACAAGCGATTTTACATACCCGGTATGGGATTTTTATTCAAATGTAATAACAATAATCTCGGGTTTTGTTCCAATTCGAACCGGTGGCCCCCATGTGCCAATACCGGTGGTTGTTATACTTGCATTATTGTTTTGTATATTTAAACCGTGAATGTATTTTTTAAAAATAGCTTTGGCTCCAATTGTAAATGGCCAAATTTGACCACCGTGTGTATGCCCAGAAACTGTTAAATTGATACCAAATTTTTGTAAGAATTCATTGTCTTTCGAAGTATGTCTTATAAGAATAGTTGGGTTTTCTTTATTGTAATTTGATTTTATAAGTCTATTTTGTAGACCCATTATTGTTTCTTTTGCATCATAGGAAAGTCCTACAATATCAGTATTATTTATATTTACTTTATTATCACGCAAAACAGTCATGTATTTCGCTAGTATTGTGTATAAGTCTTTGTCATCATGAGAGTATGATTCGTGATTTCCAGGAGCATAATAAATACCTAGTTTGGCAGATAAATTAGCAAGAGGTTCTAATGTTTTTTCCATTGTAAATTTAGGACCGTCTATTAAATCTCCGGCAAATAAAATTAAGTCTGGATTTTGTTTGTTAATAAAATTTACAACTTTATTTAAAAAGTTTTTTTTGTAAATCATACCAATATGAGTATCAGCTACTAAAACTATTTTTTTACCATGCCATATTTGATTTAATGGATTTTCTTTTGGGATTAAGACTTTTTTAATATTAAAAATACCAGCATTGATTAAGCCATAGATAGTTAAGAAAATAGATAAAAAGATAATAAAATTTATAACAAAATTATAAAATGCAATATTACTAACAGGTATAAATACCATCAAGATTGTTATAATGACAGAGCCTAAGAATAAATAAAGCAATATTGGTAGCCATAAGCAAGAAATAGTGTATAAATAGTTGTTAATTAAATAATCTTTTTTATTACCAATTATCATAGTCGTAATGAAAATTATCGGCATAATTATAAGTAATAACAATAGTATTAAATCACCATTTGGACCCAGTATATTTGTAAAACTATAAACCTGATAGATACTGTATGAACCAATACCCAAAACCCCTAAAAACGAAATAATAAAAATAGTGTATCTTAATATCATATCTTATTAATATACCATACAAATAAAAAAACCGCCCTTTGATTTTTACATCTAAGGAACGGTTATACTAAGAATAAACATGGTTTTACCAAATAACGAGGCTTTGATAATCCTCAAGCCATTGATTCTCATCTAAGCTCCGCGGCTCTTTTGGGCGAGAAGAAATGTCTTCTGATCTTTCTCCGGCATGTATAGAGCGATCAAACAAAATCGGAATTTGCTTGATTTCAACTTCTCCTTTTGTTAAAAAATTATTAACAGTTTCTAATAAACCCAATATTTCATCAGCGACCGTATCAGAGTCATCAGATAAATGGATTCCCTCGTATAATACGAGTAATAGGTTTTTGTCAGCTTCAGCATTTTTTCTTAAAGACTGATAATCTTTTGCAGTTGCATCTTTCAATCTTTCCACAGAAGATTCGATTACTCTGAGTTGGTTTTCTACATGTTGTAAAGGAATTAAGTTCATAGTTTAAAGTATTAAAGGTGAAACATTATTTTAACTTGTATAGTATTATATCACGAGTTTAAATAAAATGCAAGGTTATACATATGTTTAGGGTTTGTGTCAAATTGTTAGGGTAATTTTTTCATTTGGCTTTTATTTACTTACGGATTTTTATTATATATGGTACAATATCAGGATGAATGAAGTATTTCACAAAGTTGCACATAAAGTAGGCGAATTCGCTGGGAACCCATGGTCTTTTGTTATAGCGCTTAGTATTGTTATTGTTTGGCTTCTTACTGGGCCAATGTTTGGTTTTTCGGATACTTGGCAATTGGTTATAAATACTGGTACAACTATTGTTACATTTCTAATGGTATTTTTAATTCAAAATATGCAAAATCGTGATGCCAAAGCAGTACATTTAAAACTTGACGAACTTATCCATTCAATCAAACAAGCTCGAAATGATTTTATTGATCTTGAAGATACTACAGAAGAAGAAATTAGTAAACTAGCAAATGAATTCAAAAAAATCCGAACTGATCGATTAAATTAATATATGGATTCCCAAAAAATCATAACTCGCTTTGCCCCCAGCCCAACAGGCTTTATGCATGTTGGTGGAGTTAGAACTGCATTATTTTCATATCTTTTTTCTAAAAAAAATAATGGAACATTTATTTTACGAATTGAAGATACTGACAAAGCTCGCGAAGTTGCAGGTTCAATGGAACATATTATAGAGTCTTTAAAATGGTTAGGTATTAATCATGATCAAGGACCTGACATTGGTGGCCCAAATGCGCCATATCTGCAATCAGAAAGACTAGAGAGCTATAAAAAATATGCACAAAAATTAGTTGATACTGGTTATGCATATGTTGACCCTTATACAGAAGAAGAGATAGAAAAATTGCGTCAAGATGCTGAAGATAAAAAACAACCATTTTTGTATCGTGAACATCGCAAAGATGATAACAATATTGTATGGACAGGTCTTAACCAAACATTACGATTTAAGGTGAAAGTTATAAAAAGATATGAATGGAATGATGTAGTTTTTGGAAAACTATCCGCCGGTGTTGAAGCATTGGATGATTTTGTTTTAATTAAATCCGATGGTTACCCGACATATAATTTTGCGCATGTAATTGATGATATAGAAATGAAAATAACGCATGTTATGCGTGGACAAGAATTTGTTTCTTCGACTCCAAAATTTTTAGCGCTTTATGAAGCATTGGAATTTGATGCACCAATATTTGTATCATTACCGCATATTATTGGAGACAATGGTGGTAAAAAATTGGGTAAAAGAGATGGTTCAAAAAATATATTAGATTATAGAAATGATGGTTATTTAGCACAAGCTATGTTTAACTTTTTGGCATTTTTAGGATGGAATCCTGGGACTGATCAAGAAATAATGTCACATGATGAAATAGTCCAGGCTTTTGATATTACAAAACTTCAAAAAGGTGGAGCGCAATTTAATGATATAAAATTAAACTGGTTTAATCGTGAACATATAAAAAGATTAAGTCTAGATGAGCAAACAAAATTAATTTTAGAATTCTTACCAGAAAGAATTAAAAATTATGAAAGATGTACTGACGAGTATATTAAAAAATTAACACCAATAATTGTTGACCACATATCTGTCTTTGGTGAAGTTACTATGTTAGGAGAAATGGGCGAATGGGATTATTTTTTCATTAAACCTATATATGATGAAAAAATGCTTGTATCTCCTAAAACAAAATTAGGATCAAATGCACAAGATAGGGTTTTTGATTATATTAAAAATATTTTAAGTATATTGAAAAATATTCCGGATAATGAATGGGATTTGGATAATATAAAAATGAAAGTTATGGATTACGCTGACAAGAATGGCAAGGGAGATGTTTTATGGGCATTTCGAGTATTTTTAACTGGAAAAGAAAAATCCCCCGATCCGTTTACTGTAGTAAACATCCTGGGGAAAGATTTTTTGGGTTTGTAGATTTTACTCTACTACACCCAATATTTTTTTGATTTCTGATCCGGAATTTGGTGGGAAATAATTATAAATTAACTCATCAAGGTCAGTTGAACCTGTGTTAGCTTTTTTGAAAGTTTCCCATGGAATTTCTTCCGCCATAACCTCCATTGATTTTCCGTCTTTAGAAGTTCTAACACCGGGGAGTATAAATTTTCTTTCTTGATTAGAAAATCTACATAAAACATTTTGTGTAACTGTAGCACCCGGATCACAATTTGTTGGGCAGACTACAAAATAATTTTTTAATTCTGGTTTCATAAGTGTTGTTTTAAATAAGTTTAGTATGTTTTTAGTTCTATATATTATACACTAAAGCTGGCTAAAAGTCAATATATTCAGGATATTTAGGTATTATATGTATAGATATAGTTTAAAAGCTATAAATACAGTATAATATAGGCTATGTGTGGAATTGTGGGCTATATAGGCCGTGGTATTGACCAAAATAAACAAGTTGTAGAGCGTATGAATGACGCTATTTTTCATCGTGGCCCAGATGGTGCAGGTATATATACAGATGATTATCTTGGACTTGGAATGCGCAGGCTTGCCATTATTGATCTTATTAGTGGCGACCAGCCTATATGGAATAATGATAAAACAAAATGTATATTTTTTAATGGTGAGATATATAATTATAAAGAGCTTCGCAGTGAATTTTTAAGTACTTATGATTTTAAAACAGAATCTGATACTGAAACTATTTTAGCAATGTATGAAGTATTTGGTACTAGCACACCAAAATATTTACGAGGTATGTTTGTATTTTGTATTTATAATTTAGATAAAAAGCAATTATTTATTGCACGGGACCATTTTGGTATAAAGCCATTTTACTATTATGCAGATGGGAATAAAATATTTTCTTTTGGTTCGGAAATAAAAGCAATACTAGAAGATGAACGATATAATAAAAATATAAATAATAATGCAATATATCATTATTTACAATATCAATATAATCCACTAACAGAGACTTTTTTTAAAAATATATTTAAACTTTCTCCTGGATTTACAATGATTGTGAATGTAATTGATAATAGTTTTGAAATAAAAAAATATTTTGATTTTTCTTTTAATCCCAATGTTAATACAAATATTAATCAAACCGATAAAGAGATAAAAACTTTAATCCAAGATTCTGTAGCGCATCATGCAATTGCGGATGTACCAGTTGGCTCATTTCTTTCTGGTGGAGTAGATAGCAGTATAAATGCAACACTTTTAACAAATCATTTACATAAACCAATTCATTCTTTTACTATTGGGGCTTCCGATGTAAATGAATTTGATGGTGCACAAGAAACAGTAGATAAAATAAAAAGTATTCATCATAAACAAGTTATAAATAAAGATGAATACTTGAATGCATTACCGAGCGTTGTATATCATTTTGATGAGCCAGTTGCGGACCCTTCGGCTGTATTGTTATATCTTATGGCAGGGGAGGCTCGTAAATATGTAACGGTGGTATTGTCTGGCGAAGGAGCAGATGAATTCTTTGGTGGATATACTATATATCACGAATACTATGATCGGATGAAATTAAATCTGGTACCTAAAATAATACGACATAATATTTTGCGACATTTAGCATTTAGTAATTTTAATTTCTTTGGAAAAAATTATTTACAAAGATATTTTACAAAACTTTCTGATCGTTATATTGGTAATGCAAGATTATACACAATGAAAGATTTAGAAAAAGTTTGGCAAGGTGGAGCGGTGGAAGAATATTTTAATATTGGTGAACTTTATGAAAAAGCTAAAGATTATTCTGAACCAACTCAAATGCAATATATAGATATTCATACATGGCTTCTTGGTGACATTTTAGCCAAGGCTGATAAAATGACCATGGCGCATTCATTGGAACTTCGGGTTCCATTCTTGGATATAAGGGTATCTACCTACGCCTCTGGATTGCCCGACAAGCTCAAGTTTTCTCATAATACGACTAAATATGCGCTTCGTAATGCATTTCGTGGCATTATTCCAACGCAAGCTATTAATAGAAGGAAATTAGGATTTCCAACACAATTGAGAGATTGGCTTAAAAATGATATGACTAATTTTGAAGAATTGTTAATAAATAATAAATTTATTGAAGAATATATTTCAAAAAATGAAATTGAAAAATTAATCAATATTCATAAGAATGGAAAAGGAGATTCATCAAGAAAACTATTTGCATTATATATGTTGGCATTGTGGCACAAAGCGTTCTTTGTATAGGATTAAGATTTATTAAAGAATAAGCTTATATAATAGATAGTGTCGCAAAATCTATGTTGTGCGACAGTTATATAAATTAATACCTAATCAAGATCTGGACACGCGGTGCTTGGTTTTAACCCTGCTCCCCTGGCATCAACAGCTGTTTTGAAATAAACTCTTTTTTCTGGGGCTATGTTTTTTGCACCAGCACACCATGTAAAATAATAAACTCGGCCATTAGTACTTGCTACATAGCGGGGAGCAGGCTGAGTATTTAAGCTATTTATACTATTGGTCGGTACTTCCCTATTTTCGCCTGTATTTAGGTCATTTTGGGCAATTTCTTGGCTTTTAGAGCTAGTATAAACAGCTTGGGCTAAACTACCCTTTCTATAGACTTCTGGGTCAGCTAGATTATAGTTATTTTCTTCTATACTTAGGTTTGGATTATTTTGAAGAGGTTTGATGCTATTTTGGCCCAAATAAAAACTACCAATATTAGATATGATTAAAATAAGAATAATTAGGATAGTTTGGCCAGTATGAGAACCTAGCCAGTCCTTGATTTTATGTTGTATTTCTGTTATATTCATTATGTTACCTATTATACAATATAAAAGTCAAAAATACCTGCCTGTCACGCGGATATTAAATACTTTTATAAACAATTTTTAAATATTATATATGGCACATAGGAAAGCCGGTGGTTCCGCTAAGAACCTGAAAGACTCGAAACCAAAGTATCTCGGTACTAAAAAGTATTCTGGAGAAAAAGTAATTGCTGGGAACATTATTATCCGTCAACGCGGAACAAAAATAATGCAAGGTGCAAATGTTGGCATGGGACGCGATCATACATTGTTTGCTCTTAAAGATGGTATTGTAAAATTTACCAACAAAAGAAAAAATAATTTTGATGGCTCTACCACTGTTCGCAAACAAGCACATGTTATTATAGGAGATACAGTTGTAAAGACTATAAAAACAAAAAAAGTTAAATAATTTACTATAAAAAAATCATACATAAATAATATGTATGATTTTTTTTATTCAAATTCGCCAGTCATCCATTCTTTATATGCGCGGTTTATACGGCGAACATCCGTGGTTGCTATCATTGGTACACTATAGCTATGGTTTTGTGAAATTAGTTCATTTACATCTTCAGATTTATTTTCAAAAGTTGTTATGCAAAGCATAATTTGGTCGACACATTTTAATTCGCCTTCCCAGTTGTAGTATGATTGTATAGGCCAAAAATCAACACAAGCCCCAAGCTTTTCTTTTATGATCATTGTTCCCAGACTTTTTGCTTCGTCATTATTTTTACAAGTAGTGTATATAAAAACCATATAAAGTTATATATTAAGATAAATAATTCGACCCCTTTATCTTAAGTATACTCCCCTATTTAAAAATAGCTACCAAATTTTATGTGATAACGAAATATCACGACCGTGATAAAGTGTTATGATTTATTTTATGTATTTGTTTAAAGCTTCGACAAGTTCTGGGAATTCTGTTTGTGGATAAAAATGACCTTGGTTAAGTTCGTGGTAATCGCTTCCTAATTTTTCATATACAAATCTTGCTTCTTCTATTGGGATAAATGAATCATTAGTAGAATTAAATTGGATGATAAATTTTTGATTATTCTTAATATTTTCCCAATTCCAATCTTTTTTAAAATAGCCACTTAATTTCTCCTCTATCATTCCAAGATCAGTATGGTAACCAGCAACTAAAACAGAACCTAAAATTTTGTGATTTTCTGCATAACGCATAGCCGCTATTGCACCAGAAGAATGACCTATTAAAATGGTATTTTCATCTGCCCCCAATTTTTCTAAATATGGTAACCAGTATTTTGCTCTTGCTAATAATGAATCAGGATATACACCAGGCGAAATTATTTCATATTTATCTCTAAAATTATCCTTCACATAAGGAAAAAATCCTTCATTTGTGTCTCCCCCACCGTTTCCTGGTATAAATATAATTTTTATTTTCATAATTGGCAGTTGTGGATTTCTTGGTTGTATTCTTGCATAAAAATTTGGTTATGATATAATGGGTTTATCACCACGAAAAGGCTGCATAAGACTCTGTGTCTTATGCGCCCTTTTTATTTAAATCAATATATTCTATTTTTGACCTTTCTCTATTTAAAAATAAAATGAACTTTCTTTCAGAGCTATTAAATCTCTTTAGTAATGCTGAATATTTGTGTTCATTTGGCACAACAAGCATTTTAAGCTTATCTTTTTGTTGTAAAAATTCTATTAAACAAGTAAAATCTCCGTCACCAGATACAATAATTGCTTTTTCGTAATTATCAAATTCAATAGCAGAAGCGTGTAAAACTAATTCTGCATCACAATTTCCTTTGATAGTCCCATCTTTATATTCTAATGTAGGTTTAAATATACAAACAAATCCAGCATGTTGCAAAAAAGAATATAAACTTTCATTTCCTGGATGATAACCTATGAAAACAAGTGCTTTTTCTACTCCGAATTTATCTTTAAGCCAAATTCTAAATTTTTTCCAATCAATTTTCCACCCCAATTCTAATATCCCTAAATGGACATTTTGAGCATCTATAAAAGCATAATTATTAACTTTAACTTTCATAATCCAAGTATAGCATGTCCCCTGTTGAATTTATATTCATACTATTACCAATAGTACATCTTTGAGGTAAACTTTTTTGAAAATCTTCTGTTTCCTTTAATGCTTTTTCTAGTCCAGAAATAGTATCAAGATTAAGACTTTTTATTTTTTCTTTATATTCTTCTTTTGTGTACTGAACATTGTATATACAATAATTTTTATTCCGTAAATTCATACAGCCAAAACGATCTGTACATCCAGATAGATTTTTTGAAAACATTACATTAGAGCATGAATCCAATTCAGTGCTATATATGCATTTATAACATTTATATAAACCAACAGATTCATAACATAATTCACAACTATTTATTCTATAGGTGTCCAAGCATTCTGTTAAATGTACAAAAAATACTGAATATACACATCTTTCACCATAATCTCCATTAAATACCATAAAACAATCTTTTTGATATGCCAATGCATTACCATGTGGTGTGTTAACTAATGTTGAATGCAAAGTTTCCAACCCCATATAGTTGGATTTATTACGAAGCTCCAGCATTTGTTCAAAAAAGTTACGATTTGGGTCATAATCTATTGCGTATTCAGTTCCATCCCAGTCATCTTTCCAATAACATGGATTACAGTATACCTTGAAAGGCCTATTTTCATGATGGACTGATATCATAGAAGATTCACATTTGTCACATTTTCTTTTATATAAAGATATCCAGTTTAAAAAACTAAGTCGTCGCATAAAACGACACTCTGGACACCATGTTGGTGCTGGGACTCCAATTTTCTGATAAAACTCAAAATCCTCGGGTTCGATTATGAAGTCAGATTTGCAGTTTTGGCATTGTTTTGTTTCGGGGTTCATATACTTATACTATTTCCTTATACTAATTACTATATCAACGGTTCGTTTTCGATTTTTTGGGTAGGTGTGGAATCAGTAGTATGGCCTGGTTTATTTGAAATTGCGGCTTTTTCTTGAGCGCTACGAACAATCATGTTTTCGTCTTCTTCCATGATTCTGCGAACTTCGTCAACTGGGACGGCATATTGGGCACGAGATGCATTTATAATTTCTTGTCGGTATGAACGGTGGATCGCAGGTAAAACTTTTAAAGTTTCAGCAGAAAATGGGTCATAAGATTCGCCATCAATTGTCATTTTTATATAGAATTCCCCTACCCCGAGATTGATCATATCTTTAATATCAAAAATTGGAGCATATTCAGGTTTTAATTTAACTGCATCTTCGCCCCCTATACGAAATGTTATCATTGAACCAACATTACCCATTACAGCCTGTTGAACTTTTGGTAATAATTGATTTATATATTGGTGTGCAATAGTTAGATTAAGTCCATATTTACGAGATTCTGATAAAAGATTCTCAAATGTATCGGTTACTAATGTTTGAAACTCATCAACATAAAGATAAAAATCATTTCTATCTTCTTTTGCCATTTTCGCCCGCGACATACCAGCTTGTTTGATTTTTGTTATAAACATTGCTCCAAAAAATGATGCATTTTCTTCACCAATTTTTCCCTTTGAAAGATTGATCATAATTATTTTTTGATTGTTCATTAATTGTTCCAAATCAACTTTATTTCCTTTTTGACCAAAAATATTTCTTAGCATTGGGTCTGACAAAAATTGCCCCAATTTGTTGACCAATGGAATGATCGCGTCTGTATCAAATTTCTCGGACCAGTCGGCGAATTCAATTGCCCAGAATCTTTTTACCATGTCATCTTCGATATATTCAACAACTTTTTGACGATAATTTCTATCTGTTAACATACTGATCATTCCACGCATTGTGGCATGTGGATAGTCTAACAATGCAAGTGTTGTAAAACGAAAAACATGCTCGAGACGCGGTGTCCAGTTTGCTCCGAATTGTTTTTTTAAAACTTCGATCAAGCCTTGGGTTAATTGATGTTTAAAGCTTGGGTCAACATTTGCAAGTGGATTAAATGATACAGGAAAATCACTGTCTGACGGGTCAATAATACAAACATCTTGTTTTCTATCTTCAGGAATAAAATCTAAAATATCATCAATTAATTCTCCGTGAGGATCAATAACACATACACCAAATCCATGAGTTATGTCTTGGCGAATCATTAATTCTTGAAGCTTTGATTTACCAACACCAGATTTACCAACAATATATAAATGTCTTCTTCTGTCGATTCTTTTTATACCAAAAACATAGCGTTTTTCTTCCAATGCTGCGGCATAGTTAGTGCGTCCTATAAAACACACTTCACGCGGGTCAATATCGCCAAGAACTGGTAATTCTGGTGGAGGCGGAGCATATTTAATAATTTGAATTTTGTTTGAATTTGCCATCCCATTAGAGATTACAAGTATAAAACTTGTATATCTTATTAACTATTAAAACTAAATTAAACTTAAACATAATATATTATTTATACCATAAATTAACTGATTGATCTCTAACGGGATTCATATTACTCGAGTTCATGAGCTTCACCAATAAGCAATGCTTGGCTGGCTATTTCGAGAGCTGCATCAGTTTGTCCAATATTTGCTGTTGCATCGTGCATTTTTTTCCATATATTTTCGTGTTGTAAAATAGAATTTACTTCTAAAATAAACAAATGTGGCAAAGCATTTGATTCTTCTATTATAATCCCAGCGCCTATCTCTACATAATGTACTGCATTTTTGTGTTGGTGATTTCCATGAGAATGAGTTATAGGTATAACAATTGCAGGTATATGCCAACTGGCAATTTCGAAAAGTGTTGAACCTGCCCGAGATATAACAAGTGATGCAAGGGCTGCGGCATTACGAGTCTCATCTTGATTTAAGAATGGTTTTAAAATATAGCGATTTTTAAAAGGATGATTTTCTAAAATAACATCGGACCTGTTTTTAACAATATCAATATTGTTGTTTCCACATTGGTGGATTATTTGATAAGTTTTCAATAATTCATGCATCGAGGATAAAATTAAATTATTTATTTTATCAGCACCCAGTGAGCCCGCATATACAAAAATTGTTGGTATATGTTGGTCTAAATTATAATGTTCTGCGCCTTCTTTGGGTGTTGGTAAATGCATTATTGTATTTCGAATTGGTAAACCAACAATTGCAGTTTTCTTTTTATCAAAAAATTCTGCAGTCTCGGCATATGCGACTGCTATGTTTTTGGCAAATTTTCCGGCCCATAAATTTACTCGTCCTGGATAAGTGTCTGACTCATGAATAATAACTGGTATTGAAAAAATCTTTGCTGCAAAAAGTGCAGGAAATGAACCATGTCCACCTTTGGCAATAACAACATCAGGATAAATAAAGAAAATCTTTACCAATGCTTGGATAACACCCAGTATAACTTTGAATATATCAGTAAAATTTTTAAACGATGGGTAAATTCTTAATTTACCAACAGATACTGATATAAATTTTATTTCATTTTGATTAAGAGAAGTTTCGTCATAAGGATCATTTCCCATGTAGTACAAATCCATAGACGCAATTTTACGTTCGCGCGCCAGATTTTTTAGTCTTTCAGCTATTGCTATTAGTGGGTAAAAATGACCACCTGACCCACCTCCGGTTAAAAGTATTCTCATAATATTTATGTATTTTGTTGATCAGTCGTATTTTTAGACTTATCGATGAATAATTTGCGTAAAACATCTTCCGGGACTTCTTTTTTGGGTGTTTTTTTTGTGTATGATTCCGGGGGTTTAGGGACTGTATCTTCAATATCTTTTTTTTGAGAAATTGTATTTGAAGCATTTTCAACAATATTTTTTAGATTTTGTTGCGATTGGTATGTTGCGGCTTTGGCTGGTATTGGTTTAGGCGCAGGTTTGTTTTCGATAATTCGTGGGTGCAAGGTAATTTTTTTCGGATCAGCCGGGATTTCATTTACAATTGTTTTTGGTTTAATTATTGGGGATGGGTTTCCATTAATTTTTCCAAGTAAGTCTTTCAAAGATGTAAAACCATCCTTGTCTTTGTTATCATCAAATGCGATTAATTCAGGTTTTGTTTTATCTATAATTTTAGGTTGATATATTTGTTTTTGAATAATTTTTTGCTGGTATACTGGTTTTGTTGAGTATGATTCTTTTCTTTGAATTTTTTGTGGGTTACTATGTCTGTCACCAGATATTATCGATGGTTGGTATTCTATACCCATTGCTGCTAATGCTTCAGCTGGTTTTGGACCTTCATTTAGACTTTTATCATAAAAACCTTTGGCTGGCTTTAATTCACCAACCTTTATTTTGTTTAAACATTCTTTACAATAAATAGGCTTACCAGCTATTGGCTCAAAAGGAACAGCGATTTCTTTATTACAATTTATACATACAGCTGGGTACATTTTGTTTAATGAACTTGAGCTATTTGTATTATTAGATCCATTTGTATTTGTTGTATTATTTTTAGTAGCAATAATTGTCCCACCAGCAGTGGAGCTCCATGAATTGATAGATGCTTCAACAATATTTTGTGGACGGCAATATGTATCCCGGGATCTTTTGATAACAATTTCTGTACTATCCGAACCTTCAGCAACATGTATAGGTGGCAATGTATTAGCAGAAAATGGTCTACTAGTTACACCATCGATCATTAATTTTAAATAAATTTCAAAGTTAGGAAGTCCTACAAAATCTTCGGGAATAAATTCCGGAGCAAATTCTTTTTCCAAGATTTTTGCATCATCAGCACCGATACGAAATATCAACATTGAACCCACATTACCAAATACAGCATCTTTTAAATCACCACCATCTTTGGATTCAATTTGTGCAGTGTATTGATGAGCCAGTGTCAAACACAAACGGTATTTTCGGGCCTCAGATAAAATACTGGCAAAAGAATCAGTTGCAAAGTTTTGGAATTCATCAACATATAAATAAAAATCGCGCCGTTCTTCTTCAGGAATACGGACTCGTTCCATCGCAGCAAGCTGGAGTTTTGTAATGATCATTGCTCCCAATAATGCGGAATTGTCTTCACCGATACGGCCTTTGGATACATTCACCAAGAATATTTTACCTTCATTCATTAAGTTAAAAATATCAATAGTACTTTCTTGTTGGCCAACAATATTACGAATAATAGATGATGATAAAAATTGTCCAACTTTATTTTGAATTGGAGATATGGCTTCATTACGGAATTGCTCTTTCCATTGTTCAAATTCATGAACCCAAAAAGCTTTAACCATTGGGTCTTTTAAATTGTTAATTATCACCTGACGGTAGTCTTTGTCCACTAACATACGAGTAATTCCCAGTAGTGTTGAATTTGGCGTATCAAGAAGTGCCAAGATAGTATTGTTCATAATGTATTCCATACGAGATGACCAAACATTGGCCCAAATCTTTGTAAAGATTCCCATTAATCCGGATGCAACGAGATGTTTGTATTTAGGGTCACGAAGTTCCAAAGGATTAAAACCAATACAAAACTCGGTATCTGATGGGTTAAAATATACAACATCATTTAAACGATGCTCGGGTATGACACGAAGAACTGTTTCTACTAATTCGCCATGAGGATCAACAAGGCAAACGCCTTGGCCATTCCAAATGTCTTGTATAACCATGTTTGATATAAGTGCAGATTTACCAGTACCAGATTTACCCAAGATATATAGATGTTGTCTTCTATCCTTTTTCTTGATTCCAAACATTTCATTACCACCTCGAAAATTTGTACGAGCAAAGTACGTTACATCCGGGTTCATTGGGATTTCTGGCATGTGCGGATTGTGCATATGTTACTGCAATTATAGCATAAAAGCTTTTTGTTATGCACCCCACCTAGCCTCCCCTTCACAAGGGAGGAATTAATTACATAAGTCTACAAAAAAATCTCATACTAGTGTATGAGATTTTTATTTGATAGCTAAAATTTTAACTTCAACAAATGGTTGGCGATGGCCATTTTTTTTAAAGTATCTAGATTTTTGGAGATATTTAACAACATTGATTTTGTCAGCTCGGCCGATTTTAGTAACTTCGGCATTAACACTTGCCCCATCAATCATTGGCATTCCTATAGTTGTATCTTTACCGTTATCAACAAGTAAAACCTGATCAAATGTTAATTTTTGACCAACTTCGGAAACATCCTTGATTTTTTCAATACGAATAGTATCCCCCTTTGAGACACGGTATTGTTTACCCCCTGTTTTGATAACTGCGAATTCCATAGGAAAAATATAGCATATTGAGGGATTTTTTGCAAGAGAGAGTTACCTTTGCTACACCCCACCCCTGCTTATCAGCTAGCCCTCCCCTTGGCAGGTGGAGGGACGACGATTAATTACAAATAAAAATGCCCCGTTCCAAGCCTATGAAAGTTTTGAACGAGGCAAACCAAATAGAATCTCCCAAAAAAACTAAACTACGACACCTTAACTACTACAATGTTAGAGATGAAGATTTTAGGAGACCCAAAAAAACTGAAAAGATTTGAACGATCTTCTGTTCATATACAAATATATAACAAAAGAATAAATATAGCAAGGGCAGTTTTTTATTATCTCTAGTTTTTTTGGTATAGCTTGTGATATAATATAACCATGATTTCAACATATAAATACCAAGGAGTTACATGGCTGGATTTAGAGTCCCCTACTGAAGATGAATTGATGCACATCATCAGTGAATATAATGTCCCTGAAGTTTTGTTTAATGATTTGATTACAGAAACTTTGCTTTCACGAGTAGATTCTTATAAAGATATGCTTTATTTGGTTTTACATTTTCCACGAATTCACAATGAAAAAAGAATGCCGGATCTGGAGATTGATTTTATTTTAGGAAAAGACTTTTTAATAACTATTCATTATGAATTTTCAAATGCATTACATGATTTTGCAAAACAATTAGAAGTTGAAGCAATGCTTTCCAATAAATTACCTGGAAGTCATGCCGGGTATATTTTCCATGCTATTCTTATCGAAGCGTATCACCAAGCAGGTTCTAAATTAAATGACCTTTATCAAATGATGGAACAAGTTAAAGAAAAAATATTTAATGGTCATGAAGACAGGATGGTTAATGATTTGTCTCATATTAATCGCAAAATACTGGATTTTCGGCAAGCAATGCGATTTCATGGGTCAATATTGGATTCATTTGAGCATGCAAGTATAAAGATTTTTGGTGCGGATTATACAGTATATGTTTCCAATATGAGGTCTGAATATCACAAGATTTTAGGAATATTAGAAGGTCACCGTGATTTATTGATAGATTTACGCGAAACAAATGATTCCCTACTTTCCGCTAAAACAAATAAAACTATGCGTATTTTAACAATTATGTCATTTACTACATTCCCATTAACATTGATAGCAACACTAATAGCTATGATTACTGATGTGGCAGTGATCAAAACATTTACCCAATTTATATACATTAGTATCTCTCTTATTTTAATTGGTATATTAATTTTACTTCATTTTAAAAATCGACGATGGCTACTATAAAACTTTACAATACAAGAAGTCATAAAATTGAAGAATTTTCTCCTATTGATTCTCGGAATAAATTTGTCAGTATGTATACTTGTGGGCCAACAATTTATAATACGCCCCACATTGGTAATTATCGGGCTTATATTTTTGCAGATATTTTACGCCGAATGATAGAGTCTAATGGATATAATGTAAAACATATCATTAATCTAACAGATGTTGATGATAAAACTATTAAAAAATCTATCGAGCTTGGGATTACTTTAGATGAATTAACAAAACCATATGAACAGGATTTTTATAATGGACGAGAAAGTTTGGAATTATTACCTGCAAATATTTATCCACGAGCCACAAATTCTATCCCTAAAATGATAGAAATCATAGAGCTTTTAATACAAAAAGATTTTGCATATAAAACAGAAGATGGATCTGTTTATTTTAAAGTCTCAGCTGATAAAAATTATGGAATATTAGTTAATGTTGACCCAAATAAAATAAAAGAAAATGCCGGTGGACGCATGAATAATGATGAATATGACAATGAAAATATTCAAGATTTTGCATTATGGAAAGCGTGGGATGTAAATGATGGTGAAAATAAATGGGAATCTCCCTGGGGGCTAGGGCGCCCTGGTTGGCATATAGAATGTTCAGCAATGGCAGAAGAATTTATTGGTGGGACAATGGATATTCATACTGGTGGAATTGATAATATGTTTCCTCATCATGAAAATGAAATAGCCCAAAGCGAATGTGCTTATGGACATACTTTTGCTAATTTTTTTGTGCATTGTAATCATTTGATGATTGATGGTAAAAAAATGGCGAAAAGCGATGGTAATTTTTTAATGCTAAATGATTTAAAAGATCATGGTATTCACCCATTGTCTTATAAATATTTTTTATACGGAACCCATTACAGGTCGCCTGCAAATATGACATGGGACACATTAAATTCTGCACAAACTACATTAATGAGAATGTATGAAAAATTCATTAGTATTATTGATCTTAAGAATACTAATATTAATTCCGGGACTATCATTGCGGAAGACAATGCAGAAGATTATATAGAAAAAATTAAAAATGTATTAGCTAATGACCTAAATACAGCTGAAGCCATAGCCTTCTTTATAGAGTTATTTGATGATATAGAAATACCTAATGAAATAAAATTAATAACGATTTTAGAAATAGATAAAATCTTGGGTCTTGGTTTTAATAAATATTATAAATTAGACAAAACAATACCGTCTGATATTCAAAAAATTATTGATGAGCGTAATATTGCACGAGAAAATAAAGATTATACTAAAAGTGACGAACTTCGTGAGAGTTTAAATAATAAAGGTTATATTGTAATTGATACTAAAGAAAAATCTATCTTTGCCATAAATCCATTAGATAGCGCCTGAGGCGCTATCTGGTTTATGCATTTGTGCCGGCAAGATAGCCTGTAGTCCAGCAAAGTTGTAGTGAAAATCCCCCGGATGGGCGGTTAATGTCTAATAAGTCCCCTGTTATATAAAGATTTTCTATTTTATTTGATCGCATTGTGCGCATATCTATTTGGTCAAGTGTTATACCACCATCAGCGACAACTGCCCTGTCATAACCCATTAGTCCTGTTATAGTTGCAGGTAATGCTTTTAATAAATCTACAAAACTTCTTCTTTGTATTTTGGATATGCTATGAACTTTTGTATCTGGATCAATTTTAATAATATCTATTAAAGATTTTGCCATGCCATTAGGCACACATTCGGCTAATATATTTTTAAACATTTTATTTTTATTATCATCAAAAATTTTTATGATTTTATCATCTAATGCCCCAATATCAGTATCTGGGTACATGTCGATAGATGCTGTTACTTCTCCTTCGTGAAGAAGTTCGGAAACAGCACTTGCACTGTTTAAAATAAGCGGTCCAGATAAACCAAAATGTGTAAACAAAATTTTACCTTTTTTTACAAATTTCTTTACTTTATCAATATAAAAAGTAATTTTCATAAAAGTTAAACTAATTCCAGATAGATTTTTAATATATTTTTCTTTTACAGCCAATGGCACAATAGATGGTGTTGATGGATTTATTGTGTGGCCAAGATCATTTAACCATTTAAAACCATCCCCCGTTGAGCCGGTTTCCGGGTGTGATATTCCACCAGTAGCTAAAATAAAACTATTTGCAAAATATTCTGTGCCACAAGACTGGACACTAATGATTTTCTCGTCTCTTTTATTTATTTTTGTTACAGGTGAAGATGTTTTTATGGTTACATTATTTTCTTTTAGATATTTTTCCAAAGCCATTGTAACATCTGTAGATTTTTGAGTATAAGGAAATGCTCGTTTTCTTGCCTCGACTACCAATGGTAATCCTAAATCTTTAAAAAATTTAAAGCTATCATTTTTATTAAATTTTGAAAATGCAGAAAATAAAAATTCATCCGTTTTTTTATTATTTGCATAATGCTTTAAAAAAATTCGTATATCATCTTCATCATTTGTTATGTTGCATCTACCACCACCGGATATATTTAGTTTTTGACCTAAAATTTTATTTTTCTCGAGTAATAAGACAGATTTACCAGAATGTGCCGAAGTACCAGCAGACATCATTCCTGATGCTCCACCCCCAATAACTATGACATCGTATAATTTTCTTTTTGTATTCATAAATATTAATTCATCCAACTCTTCAATAAAAGTTATTCTATCATATAAAACCAAAAATACCTCCTCTGTGATGAGAAGGTATTTTTGGTATTTGGTATTAAGCTCTTTGCACGTTTGTAGCAAATGCGCCTTTTTCACCTTGAGAAACTTCAAAAGTGACAGCGTCACCTTCACGAAGTTCTTCAAATGTAACACCGTTTAGATCTTTAGAGTGAAAGAAAAGATCTTTTGTCTCACCTTCGCGAGAAATAAATCCAAATCCTTGCTCTTTAAGAGTCTTTATGATTCCATTCATATGTTTTCTATTATTAATTCTAGTTGAAAAACCTCGACTTTTTTCCTGTATCTTTGGCTGGACTATCCTTCAAGGAAAATTGCTTCAGCTTCATACGGTACAATTATACACTAAAACTAAAAAAAATGCAAGTTTTGGGTTTTAAGCCAATAATATACTGATTAATTCGTCGATTCCCTGTTTCTTTTCAGCGCTAAATGGAATAATTGTGTGTGGGCCTACAATATCACGAATATGGTTGATTTGTTTTTGGACTAAAGATTTTTTGATTTTGTCTATTTTATTTGCAACTATGATTATATTTTTTTTCGTTTCCACTAAATTTTGGAGCATATCAAGATCGTCATTTGTTGGCCCAATATTAGCATCAATGAGAAGTACTACAAATTTGATTTCTGTCTTTGATTCAAATAAATACCAATTGATTAATTCTTGAATTCTTTTACGGCCTGATTTAGATGATTTTGCATAACCATATCCAGGTAAATCTATTAAATAAAAATCATTATTAATTAAAAAAACATTGATTTGTTGCGTACGCCCTGGGGTTGAACTGGTTATAGCTAATTTTTTATTATTTGTTAATGCATTTATGATGCTGGATTTACCAACATTTGATCGTCCTATAAATGCAATTTGTTTTCTACCATCAAAAAGAATCTCGTCGGATTCGACGAGACCTTTTATAAACTTGGCATTATCTATTTTCATTTTAAAGTGTTTCTATTAGTGCTGTTGTAGAATTTTGTTGAGGATTATTAACAACATTCATAGCATATCTTATAAGAAATATTGCAATAAATACAATAAAAGCTAATATTAGTACAGATATAAGAATCTTTTTTGGCCTCATACAAAATTATTATCTAAAGTTATTATTTTTTCTTTGTTTTAGCTACAACTTTAACTGTTTTCTTAGCGACTAGTTTTTTAGCAACTGCAGATTTAGCTGGTTTTATTGTTTTTTTCCCGCCTGCATTAACTATGTTAGAAGCATTGCGGGCAGGTAAAGCTTCTTTTACTGGTGCTGCTTTTTCAACTTTTTGTGAATTTGGTCTGTTTAAAGATTCAATAAGTTTATCCATTTTGCTATTTAGCATTTCTAATTGCTTTTTTATTTCATCATTACCACCAGATTTTGGTCCTTCAAAGTGTTTAGGTGTATCATGTCTTGGAAAATCCTTTTTAGGGCCTTTGTCATTGAATCTATCGTTAAAGTTATTTCTTGGTTCACGATTATTAAATTCTCTTTTAGGAGCACGATCATTATCGCCATCTCTTTTTTTACTGAAACAATCACTGCAAAATACTGGCTTTTCACCGGTTGGGCGAAATGGAACTTCACATCGACGACCACAGTCGCTACATACAGCACTGTGCATTTGTTGGTCACGATTGTCTCGAGAACCACCAAAACTTGGGCGACCATTATCGCCTCGGCCTTTAAAACCACCTCTACTGCCACCTTTGTTAAAATCTCCCATAAATTATTTCTTTTTAGCTTTTATCATTGCGTATTTAACGGCTGTTCGTTTCGCTGTTTTTCTTGAACGAGAAGTTTTGTTTTTTGTATTTGTAGCTAATCTTTTTGCCATACTATGAAAGATGTTTTGAAACAAGCTTTGTCATTTCAAACATGTCTACTACAGCTTTACCACCAAAAACCTTTTTAAGATTTTCATCAGCTATGATATTTCTTTTAGCCTTTGGATCTTGTAGATCGTGCTTTTTAATATAAACCCAAAGAGCCTTTACTACTTCTGATCGTGGCATTGGACCGGCACCAACTACAGCTGCAAGTTCCGCACTGATTTTCATTGGCTTCATAAACGCAGAGTTCACCTTTTTTGTTTTTGCTTCTGGCATAATTTGTTTTTGCTTGTATTTTTATTATAATATCAAGCTTAATTAACTTAGTAATTCGAACACCAATTGATTATAACACAGTCCTAATATATTTGATAGTTTATCCCCTTGTATTAGTCCCAGTAATCCCCTGTTTGTTTAATTTTCAATATAGTGGTATAATAAATGTAATTAAAAAACTTGGTATGAAAAATTCAATACAATTGCACCTCGATTTAAATTTAAAAAGATTAGAGAGAAAAACAACAAAAAAAGATCTTGATAAGAATTTAGAGATAAAAAAAGCTTGGAAAGTTATCAAGCAAAATTGTTCTAAGGTAATTCTAACTGCAAATGGTTCAATGGTTGAATATTTGTCCTGTCTTAAAAAAATCAGGCTAGAATATATAAAAAGTTTAAAAACTGCCAAAACCCCGTATACTAACTTTATGCAAATAATTCGAGCCAATCGCCCTGATTACTTTAGGTTAAAAGGCTCGGACAAAAGCATTTGGGAGACTTTCATCTTATACTCTCGAGGTTTAAGCATAAAAGAATTTTTCGAGAAATTAGAAATTCTTGAAAATATTGATCTTACAAAAATCAAGGTCAATTAAAACTTTTTTTGTTTTTTTATTTTTAGTCCTGTCCGGCTGTAATGGCTTGGCAGGATTTTTTATAACCCTTGTTGTTTGAGTTCTTCGAGGAGTTGTTTTTGTTTGTCGGTAAGTTTTCTTGGGAAAACAAGATTAAGTTTGATGAACAAATCACCAGTACTGCCCTTTTTAACATATTCGCCACCTCCGGGTAGTTTTAAACTATCACCATTGTTTGACCCGGCTGGAATTGTGATTTTTAATTCTTTTTCTTTTTGCACGCTACCTATACCATTACATGTTGTACATTTTTTCTTTACAATTTTACCTTCACCTTCACATTTGTCGCAATATGTAACTTCTTGAAAAGAACCAAGTATTGTATTTCGAATACGAGTGATTTTACCCGAGCCTTTGCAACTATCACAATTTTCCTCTTTTTCTCCTTTTTGATTGCCACTACCGGTACAGGATTCACACAAACTTGCAACTTTAATTCTTATATTTTTTTCAGCACCCATTATTAATTCAGAAAGTTGAACATCAATTTGTGTTACCAAATCTCTGCCCTTTTTTTGTTGCCTACCACCATAACCAGTATTTTTTCTACTTTGTCCACCAAAAAAATCACCAAATATATCACCTAAATCACCCATATCAAATTCTACATTTCCACCATTTTGAAAACCAGAAAAATCAAAACCACCAAAGCCACCTTGTTGGGTATATCCATTTCCACCACCAAAACCCTGTGCACCTTCAGAACCAAATCTATCATATTGCGCGCGTTTATTTGCATCAGAAAGTGTTTGGTATGCTTCATTTATTTCTTTAAACTTTATATCATCACCTTTATTTTTATCAGGATGATATTGATGCGCCATTTTTCGAAAAGCGGTTTTTATCTCACTTTCAGACGCACCTTTATTAACTCCTAAAATTTTGTAATAGTCTTTAGACATGTGTTTTATTATATACTAATTAGAAAAATTTACTTGCCTTGATCTTTCGTACATGACTATTGCAGCCGAGACTGAAGCATTTAATGATTCAACATTTTTATTCATTGGGATTGATAAACTATAGTCACATAATTTATTGGTCATCACATGTATACCATCAGATTCACTACCAATAACTATACCAACTTTTCCATTTAAATCCGATTGCCATAATTTTTGGTCTCCGTTCATATTTAAACCATAAATCCAAAAACCATTTTCTTTCATTGTGCGGATAGCTTCATTTATATTCATTTCTATAACAGGAATCATGCCCGCTGTATTTGCCGAAGTCTTCATAACAGTTTCATTAACTGGGGCTTGGTTATGTTTTGCAACTATTATTGCATCACAATTTGTAGCTACAGCAGTACGAATTATTGCCCCAACATTGTGAACATCGGTTAGTTCATCCATGACAATAATACAAGAATTTTTATTTTCTTTTATCTCGCGTAAAATGCTTCGGAGGCTAGTTTTGTTCTCCGTCATCTTTTTTATCACTATTTATTTCTGAATCAGTTGCGTCTTCTTTTGTAGTATTCTCATTAGTATTTGTTTCAGCATTTGCAGTATCTGAATTAGCTTTGTTCATTTCCTCGCCAATTTTACTGATAGCGTTACTTAATTCTTCGGTTTTACTTTTAATGATTTCTTGATCTTCACCATCTTTTACAGATTTTAGTTCAGTAATTGCTTTTTCAACTAATTCTTTTGTTTCAGCTGATATTTTACCGTCTGCATCCTTTAGAGATTTTTCGGCAGTATAAACAAGCATTTCGGCAGTGTTTTTGACATCTACTAATTCTCTTTTTTTCTTGTCTTCATCAGCATATTTTTCGGCATCATTTGTCATTTTTTTAATATCTTCATCACTTAATCCGGAACTTGCCTCGATACGAATACTTTGCTCTTTACCGGATGCTTTGTCTTTGGCCTTCACCTGCAGGATACCGTTCGCATCTACATCAAAACTAACTTCAACTTGTGGTATACCACGAGGTGCCGGAGGAATACCATCTAGAATAAACCGCCCCAAGCTTTTGTTGTCTGTCGCCATTTGTCTTTCACCTTGAGTAATGTGAATTTCTACGGATGTTTGATTATCTCCAGCGGTTGAAAATACTTGTGAACGATTTGTAGGAATAGTTGTATTTTTCTCTATAAGTTTTGTTGCAACACCACCCAGTGTTTCAATTCCAAGAGATAGTGGAATAACATCAAGCAATAAAACATCTCTCACATCACCCTGCAATACTCCACCTTGGACTGCAGCCCCAAGAGCCACAACTTCGTCTGGATTAATTGTACGATTTGGTTCTTTACCGAATAATGCTTTTACAGCTTCGATAATTGCTGGCATTCTGGTTTGTCCACCAACAAGAATAATTTCATCGATTTCATTAGCCTTAAAAGGACTTGCCGAAATTGCGCGCTTTGTAATTTCAATTGAACGGTCAATATATTCGGCTGCTAATTCTTCTAACTTTGCACGAGACATTTTTAATAAAAGATGTTTTGGTCCCGATGCATCAGATGTAATAAATGGAATATGTATTTCGGACTCCATTGTTGTCGAAAGTTCATGCTTAACCTTTTCAGCAGATTCTTTTAGTCTTTGAAGTGCTAATGTATCACGAGTTATATCGATACCACTTTCTTTTTTAAATTCATCCGCAATGTATTTTATTATTTTTTGGTCAATATCTTCACCACCCATGTGTGAATCCCCATCGGTTGATTTAACTTCTATAACATCATCTCCAATTTCAAGTATTGAAACATCAAATGTTCCACCACCAAAGTCATAAACTGCTATTTTTTCATTTTTCTTTTTATCAAAACCATATGCTAATGCTGCGGCTGTTGGCTCATTGATAATTCTTTTAACATCCAATCCAGCAATTGCTCCTGCGTCTTTGGTAGCTTTTCTTTGAGCATCATTAAAATATGCCGGAACAGTAATTACAGCTTCGGTGATTTTTTCACCAAGTTTTGCCTCAACATCAGCTTTGATTTTAGAAAGAATCATTGCTGAAATTTCTTCTGGACGAAGTGTTTCGCCACCCATTTTTACAATTACACCTCCATCTTTTCCAGCCTCTGTTTTAAAAGAAAGCGTGTCTTTACTTTTCATTATTTCAGGATCAGAATAATTGTGACCCATAAATCGTTTGATACCGTAAACCGTATTTTCAGGATTTGTTACCGCTTGTCTTTTTGCAAGTAAACCTACAAGTCTTTCACCTGTTTTGCTAATAGCAACAATACTAGGGGTTGTACGATTACCCTCTATATTTTCGATTATTTTTGGTTGCCCAGCTTCGATAATAGAAACTGCACTATTTGTTGTACCCAAGTCTATACCTATGATTTTTGACATGTTATTTATTGTGATTAATTTTGCTAATTCCCCTCGTTGAGGGGTGGCTGTAAGCCGGGGTGGATATCCACCTCCCCCATAAAGGGTACTCCTCAAGAGGAGAATCTAGTCGCAGTATATACTAACCATTTAATTTTGACAAGTATTTCGTGACCACTAAAAGCTTGTAAAATGTGGATAACTATAGTATATTGTAGAAATGTCTAAAAAACTTGATTATTCCAAGAAAATACTAAAGATTTTGTCGGAGAAGCCAGCGGTTTTGCTTAGTGAAATACAAGACCCCCTCCATTCCTCCCCCTTGGCAGGGGGCGGATCAGTCACATACTTTCACAACAAGAATAATTTACAAGATAAAGTAAATAAGTATGCTATTACACGGTCATTAAAAAATCTAAAAGATGCCGGGTTTATTGAAAATATTTCATCTGGCAAAAATTCTTACGCTAGGCTTACAAAAGATGGTAGAAAAAAAGTAAATAGTATAAATCTTGAAAGTGATACTGCAGTTGTAAATACATCTTGGGATGGTAATTGGCGAATTGTATTACTTGATTTACCAGAATCTCGTAAAGCCGAACGCGAATCACTACGATATCTTTTAAAAAAAGCCGGGTTTGTATGTCTGAAAAATTCAGCATGGATATCGCCATACCCATTTGAATTTATGTTTTATAATATTAAAAAAGATTTAAATCTTACAAATGAACTTGTGATAATTGTCACAAATAAAATAGATGAAATAACAGAAACAGAAATTAAAAATATTTTTGGGATGTAAAATCTACTGGCTCAAGATAAAATGGATGTGTTTTGGGTTTTTGGGTAGAACTGGGAAAATTGGTATTGGGTTTATTTTTATTGTATATGCTGCAATTTTGGGGTTTGTGTCCAATAGTAATTTATAGCTTTTTAGTGTTTTAAATTTTGAAAGATTGATTAATTCATTAGTGTCTATAATAGGTAAAAATGTGATTTCACCATTTAGTATAAAAGAAACTTGTCGGCTCATGATTAAGTCGGATGCTATATCGCTTCGTAAATCACAAGATAATTTTGTAATATCTTTTACTGACATATCATCGGTTACGGTAATTTTCTTTAAATAATTTAAAAGACTATTTTTTTCAAAAATCAAAACATTCATTTTGGCTTCCAAAATGTTGTTGTTAACTATTGGTTTTTTAGAAACAGGATCCGTTTCAAATTCGGGTTCTTTATAAGAAATTATACTTTTGCATCCATCCATTAAAATATAATTATCGGGCATATCATAAATCAAACGATTTTTTATTTTATCGTTTAATTTTGTTTTTGCAGATTCTAAATCTTCAATTTTAGAGACCTCGGTCTTTTCATTTATCGACATTATTGTAGATTTTATGGGTTTAGTCCAAGATTCCAAAGTTACACTTTGGTTAATCATTCTAATATCTTCTTTTGGGACAATGATTGTATTTACACTGCTAAGAATATATAAAAGATAATAAATAATTATAATTATTAAAATTGTAAAAAATAATTTTCTTTTAAATTTGCTATTGTCTTTTTTAAATTTTATTGGTTTGATTATTGGGTTTTCAGGTTCTCTTTTTATTATTTTTGGTTTTACAATTTGTAAAGGCTCGGGTATTTTAAAATTGGACTCCTTTTTTACAGGTGCTTCTTTTCTAACTATTTTAATGTCACCCATCATTTTTTTAGGCATAATTTATTTCTTTAACTCATCGGATCTTGCATAAATTGCAATAAGTCTGTCCCCTTTTAAATCATTTAAACCATCCGATATATCTTTAATCACAGTTGTATCAATATGCGGGAATAGTTCTCCAAAATATTTTTCTTTTAATAAATATGTAAAAAGTTTGTTCCATATGACATTACCACCCAATATATTTATTGGTCTTTCAATTATAAAGTTTGTTTTAAAATCTTTCTTAGTAAAAGAATCTATATAAGGAGCTATTACTAACCGTAAATCTGCTGTTATACGAGATAGCTCGGCTTCATTTAAAGTTTTGTTTAAAAAGAGATCTATCCAATTTAATGATTCTTCATTTGTAGTTTTCCATTTATTATTTAGACCTTGTAATATGTGTTGAAGACCAAAAGAAATTATAATGTTACCATTAACAACACCTGTCGAATATAAATGTAGTACAGTATTTGTTGAATTTAAATTAACAAAAATATCATTAGTAGCTATTAGGTTTTTACCAATATTGGAAATCAATAATGGTCCAGATAGATATATTATTTTTGTTTTATTCCAAAATTCTTTTATTTCCTTATTTAAAAATTCAATTATTTCTTTGTCAGCGGAAAATTTTGTAATTGAAATTTCAATTTCTTTTGTTATTTTACCAATTGGATCCGGATAGACATAACCATTTAATGCCACGCGTTCAACTACATATGGTAAATCATAAAATGTAGTTTTATTGTTCTCTTCTTGTTTGTTGATTAAATTATTTATAATTTCTTGGTTAATGACAAAAGGAGTCATTCTTTTTTCTTTAATGTCTAAACTTTTTTCAATTATCCATGGAGATTCGAGAATTACAAAAATTTGATCAAAAGGCTTTGGATAACTATATTTAAAACCATATAAAATGTCTTTTAATAATGCTTCAATTGGGATATTGTCTTCATACATAACATGTATTCGTCTGTCACTAAAATTACATATATTGTTAGTGTATAAAGAAAGACCAATACTACACCCATCGATTGATAGATATAAAGTAGTTGTTTCTGTAGATTTTTGTCTTTTTTTAAACCACATATATGTTCAAAATTATATATTACATTAAAATTGCTTTTATTCTACGCACCCCAGCTGAAACGGCTTCTTCTTTTTGGATTTTGAAAGTCCCTAATTCGTTTGTATTATTTATGTGTGGTCCACCGCAGAATTCTATACTAAAAATACCCCCACCCTGACCCTCCCCCTTATCAAGGGTGATGAAAGCTTCATCATCGCCAATAAAATAAACACTAACAATCTCTGGATATTTTGCACCGAATTCCATCTCTGCACCCAATTTTTCAGCCTCTGTTAATGGCATTTCTTTTCGTATTACGCTTAAGCCGGCTTTTATTTTCTCATTTACAATATCCTCGACTTTTTGTTTTTCCTCATCAGTCATCTTGCGGTCAAAAGTAAAATCAATTCTTAATCTTTCCTCAGTAATATTGCTCCCCCTTTGTTTTACACTTTTACCCAAGACTTGCTGAAGTGCCGCCAAAAGCAAATGATGTGCCGTATGTAATTTCACAGTCTCCTCATTATGATTCGCCAACCCACCCTTGAACATCCCCGCACTTGCGGTTTGCGACAACTTTTGGTGCTCAGCCATTTTTGCATTAAAATCCTCTTTACTCATAATCCTTGATTTTCCAGTTATATTTTGTGTAGTAATTTTTCCTTTTCCTTTTTCTTTTAATAATTCTTCGGTAAGTTCGTAAGGAAATCCATAACTTGTAAAAAGCATAAAAGCATCAGTACCCTTTTCAAATTCTTTTAGACCACGTTCCAGGGTTAAACTAAAACTTAGTTCTTCATCTTTAAAAATCTCGTGAATATAGCGCCTGTTTTTTTCAAATTCAGGATAAAAATTTTTATAATGATTTGTAATAAAATCTACTAAATAAAATAACTGACTAAAATTTGTAGCGGATCTACGAGCGTGAGATATCGCTCTACGAATTAGACGTCGTAAAACATAACCTTTATCTTTATTTGAAGGGATTATCCCATCATTAATCATAAAAACAGCTGTTCGAATGTGATCAGCAACTATTCTTTTTGATTTAATATCTGAAAAAATACCGTAAGTGGTGTCCATTTCATTAAAAAGGTATTCAAATAAATCAGTATCATATGCAGTTTTTTTGCCTTGCATAACAGCAGTGATACGCTCGAGGCCGGCACCAGTGTCTACATTTTTTTGGGCTAATTTGCCAATTACTTTTTCATCTTTCTTTTCATATTCCATGAAAACATCATTCCAAATTTCAATGACATCTTCTTTTCTTACCGCTTCAATAAATTCTTCTTTTGATAAATCACCTATAGCTCCGCTCATGTCATAAAACATCTCACTACACGGACCACATGGGCCATTGTCCCCTGGGCTCCACCAATTGTCTTCAGCTGGTAAAAAGTAAATTCTATTCTCGGGTATACCAACATTTTGCCAAATATTTGCTGATTCAATATCTTTCCCTGCATTTTCATCACCTTCAAAACAAGTTACATATAATCTTTTTGGATCAAGACCCAACCCTTCACTTGGATTAGTTAAAAATTCGTAACTCCATTTTATAGCATCTTCTTTAAAATAATCACCGAGTGACCAGTTCCCCATCATTTCAAAAAATGAAAAGTGACGATTGTCTCCAATATCATCCAAATCACCTGTACGCACGCATTTTTGTATATTCGCTAAGCGTGTGCCCATTGGATGTTTTTGACCCATTAAATATGGTACAAGTGGTTGCATACCGGCAGTATTAAATAAAACTGAAGGGTCATTTTCAGGCACGAGTGATGCTGAAGGCAAGATTTTGTGCCCTCTTTTTTCAAAAAAGTCTAAAAACTTTTGTCTAATTTCATTTGACGATAGCATATAAGATTATTTTAGCATAAAATTGTTTTTATTTATAGAGATACCTCACCCCAGCATATTTAAAAAATATGCTTCCCCCTCTCCTGATTATGAGAGGGGTTAAATCACAATTTTTTATAACTAACAATTCCCCCACCAAGACATTGCTCGCCAGAGTAAAAAACTACGGATTGGCCTTCGGCGGGGGTGGTAGATTCATTTTGGAAATTTATTTTATTGTCTCTACCTAGTTTAATTTTATAAGTCTCGCCATGATAACGAAAAACTGCATCAATTATTTGGTTTTCATCAGGCCTTTTAGGCAACCAATTTTCACTTTGGATATATATATCTTTTTCAAACTTTTTCTCTTTCGGATTATTTGAAACTGTAATTGTATTGTTTTCTATATTTTTATCAACTACAAAATACGGAATTCCTGCATTATTATTCACACTAAATCCATGTCTCTCGCCTATTGTATAAAGAATTGAACCGTCATGTGTACCGATAGTATCACCATTTATGTCTAAAACATTTCCAATTTCTGTATGAAGCATATCTTTGATAAAACTTTTCATATCAATTGGTCCCAAAAAACAAACACCCTGAGAATCCGGTCTTTCAGCATTGGGTAATTTATATTTTTTAGCTAATTTTCTCACTCTTGTTTTTGGTAAATTACCTATAGGAAACAAGGTTTTTTGGAGTTTTTGATATGCCACATTCCACAAAAAATAAGTTTGATCTTTAGATGGGTCGATGGCTTTCCGCAAGACCTTTCCCTTAATCCCTCCCCTTAATAAGGGGAGGGTGGCCGACAGGTCGGGAGAGGTCTTTGCATAATGCCCTGTTGCAACATAGTCAGCACCTTTTTGTATAGCAATATCATAAAATGTTCCAAATTTTACTGTAGTATTACAAAAAACATCTGGATTCGGAGTTCGCCCGTTTTTATATTCATTTAGCATATATTCGGCGACATTTTTTTTATAAGCATCTGTCGCATCAATTTCAATCCACGGAATTCGTAAATGTGCGGCTACACGCATAGATTCGAATTTATCTGTCTCTGTCGGACACAGGTAACCATCTGGCGCCCAAGTCTTGATAAAACAAGTCACAACATTATATCCATCATCTTTCAACAATGCTGCACTAACAGCCGAATCCACACCCCCCGAAAGCCCAATATAAACAGTCTTATTTTTCTTTTTTCTAAATAAATTCATGTCCCAAGATTATAACATAGTTTCTATACTATTGACAGATTTATATATCAGTGATAACATTAGATAAATTAATAAATGGTAAATTCAACCCTGTATTAGGACACCCTGTTAATAACTCCATGAGCCACTGCGACTTCAGTAGCTGTCATATAATTCAATATCTTTCTTGGTTTGTTGTTGATAATGGATACAATACGATTAACT